>Ga0123352_10018984_pt1 | contig 10960 bp, 3 predicted proteins | sample TergutLab28metaG_FD_89700 | JGI IMG/M metagenome (GOLD analysis project Ga0123352, IMG submission 89700) | Labiotermes labralis P1 segment gut microbial communities from Petit-Saut dam, French Guiana - Lab288 P1 | ecosystem: Host-associated > Arthropoda: Insects > Digestive system > Gut ... | reverse complement strand
ATTTGAAGGTGGTGAAAAAGAAGAAAGAGAGGAAAAGGGAAAAAAAAAATAGACCTGTGGGAGGGGGGAAACAAAGAAAAAGGCACAACCCCGTGGTGAGGAAAAGGGGGGGGGGGGGGGTCAGCCTGAGAGAAGGGGTTGGAACCTCTTTGCTGCCTTGTCAACCATAATTAAGAGTGTATAAAGTGGTTCCTTGCCCAAGATGGGGGTTTAGGGGAACTGGTAATGGCATGTTGGGTACAACTGCTTTGCAAGAACTTCTTATAGGGAGAACATACATTTACTCAGTGATTGGTTAGCTCATGCTGCTATCCACATGTATTTCAATATTTCACACGAAATACATGTGGAAAAAGCTTAGGATACAGAAGTTGTATCTGTACTCATCAACGATTATTAGTACTGCCCCACTGCACTAACATTCGTGAACGTACCCACGTCAGTAATCCTTGCGTAGCACAGACAATTACAATTACTGAATTGGTACAATAAATGGTTGCAAGGTTGCGCTCATGCTCACGCGAAAGCGATTCCACCTGTTGTTGAAAATCGAAATTATTTCAGCAAGTTTGGTCGTAGAGTTTACCCGTGAGACGAGCCTAGCTTGCATTTCTTGGAATGTGGAAAATTTACGGTCGTAATATTCAGAGATTAAGTATCGGTATCCGTGTATAAAGGAAGTGTATTCACGAACACGAATTAGCAGTTGTTTCATTTATGTTTTTTTATTTGTTCTGTGGTAATGATTGCTGTGCTACTTTATTCTCTGCGTCTGATGTCAGTAAGGTGACGTCACAGTACAAGCATTGTGGAGTAGGTGTGGACATGGGAAGATAGTGGGTTTGTTAGTTCCCTCATCAAATTATGTGCTTTTTGTATAGGTAGCGGGAAAGTATAGGGTTTTCCGGAATCCTGTAGTTTTTCCTATGTGGTAGTAATTTGTCTTGGTGCGGTTTGAGCGGGTTATTGTGCCCTGTGCTCGCGAGTGTTTTGTGTTCAAGAAGATTCCAAGATGGCGCAAAATTTGGCCCCTAGTGTGAATTGCTCGTTGGATGACATCGATTTAAACGCTCTGAAGGTAGTTTTATAGTTTTAGTATTTATGTACAATGAGTACTAGAAGTTTAAGTAATTGCTGTGGAGAATGGCATGCTCTTCAAACAGAATTGCCCTCTTCAGTACCACCTTCCGGGGGGTAGTGTATGTCACGTTTACAAGGTGAGAGGCGAGATATTTCTTTCAACACGTGTGATTGAAGTAACTATGTACTGTAAACTGTACGTGTTTTGTCTGCCTGTTTAATGGTTAACACATTTGCTTTTATTTTCAGGATCCAGCAGGCATTTTTGAGCTGATAGAAGTTGTTGGAAATGGAACCTATGGGCAGGTGTACAAAGTAAGAAAATTCCTTTCTTATTTTGTAATTTTGTGTGGTTTCAGCAGTTCTTAGTCTAGAGATAGGAACTATTTTATTGGCTTATTAAGAAATGTGATTTTGTTGGATGGGATTTAAAGTAAAGGACTTAACATTCAAAGAAAGGTTGGCTACCACATCACTTAATGATAACTGATTTTGAAGAATGCTAACCAGTTATGACATTATTGAGCGTTTATAAGTAAAACGATTTTTCCAGCAATTATTTTAATGGCATTCTCTTTGAGATTTGTATTATTGCATGAGTGATGTTGAATATAATGGGATTTATTTATAATCCGTAGGTTCTTTGTAGTACAAGGATGTAGACCACCATGTTATAGTGTCAGTATAACATGACATGCAATATAGGTATGAAGTATGTGGTTTGTACAGATGTTCATATTTAGGATAGGCAGTGGTTAAAGGTTAAGATGTGGGAACAGCTGTAGAAAAGTGCATTCATTAATAAACACATACATGTCTTACTGCAATTGAGTCACCAAAACTGGCCAGTCAGAAGGACATGAAAAGGTTGAACTTTATGCTTATTCTGGTCCTGTGGACTGTAGTACAGCACTTTTCCCACTGCCACCCTACATGTACCACTTTTCACATCTTAAAACATACATGTGTAAGCAATACTGTAAATGACAGAACTTCCTTGGACTCTGGACCAACAAACCTTGAATCGATAAGCAGAAAGTGTTCCACTGAAGAAATGAAATGAATGGTACAATGCTTCTCATATACTGAAAAATACAAGCACAAATAAAACAATGTATGCCTCAGCATTGTCCATCGAATCAAAACCTGTTAGCAGCAGTTATAAATTTTTAGTCACCAGTGAATTACCAATGAAATGTAATGTAAACTGAACCCACTGCTGTACTCAAAGCCATAACACAAACTGCTGGTGTAAACATTGGATTGTCAGTGAAGTATTGTGTGAACTAACTACTGATTCACCAAAACACAGCTACATCTGTCAGTAATAACAGTGTATAAACAATAACGTAACATGTGAATTAAACTGCAACTGTACCCAAGACAACAGTAACTGCTCTTGGTCACATTCAGATGCAAATGAAATGACATGTATGTTAAATTAATATATTTGTGGCTTATACAGTGTACATATTGTATGCTACAACAAACTGCCCAGGCCCAGGTATACAGTAAGTACGTTGACTGTACCATTCCACAGTAATGCCAAGGTGTTTCATAAACAGCTTGGTATCTGGTGTGCTAGTTATGTTAGGATATTGTATTATACAGCCGAATCATGTGTCAAGATAATTTTTTTGGAAATTACCTACTAATGCATGCACTACTTAAAGATTTTGTTGAAAGAAATTCTGCAGAATAGAAGGGCAAATTAAGAAATAATTGTTTTGCTGGCTTAAAAACTTTTATGTCATGCTGTAAAACTTTGAAGTTAGATGGAGGAGAATTTTTAACTTGGTTCTTGTGTAGCACCCAACTTTCTGGTAATTATTGAACATTTGGCATGTGGAAGCAATGTTTTTGACTCATACTTATACTATGTATATCTTAATTTATTTGGAATTTTTGTGCTTTGTTTCCAAAGAAAGGTAGTAGTGAGAATACACATTCACTGGCAGGGGAAGTGTTTTTATATTTCTAAGCTAGGCGTATGAATTCTACAAGACCACTCATTATTGACATTGCCAAATTCTGTAAATTTTGAACATGTATAGATTCTGATCTCTGCAGATCATATATAAAGGTTCGTAGTTCATTACTACAGTCCATTGTTCTTCATTGTTTGCTGGGAAGCTGGAACTCAAATCAGAATAATCTATAATAAAGACTCAGTTCATACAACTGTCACATTGTTTATTCCCTGCAGTATGATATATTAAAGTTCTGGTAACACCAACAAATACACAGTTCTGCAATGTATACATGATGTCTATTACTTAGCTCCTACATGTTTCGGCATAATTGCCATCTTCAGGGAGATTACACAGAAATATCATTAAAACATGCAGCAATTTTGCGGTAATCACCATCTTCAAGGAACTTACACCAAAATATCATTAAAGTTTACAACAGTACCTCCCTGAAGATGGTAATTATGCTAAAACATATAGGAATTAAGAAATAGGAAGAATATATAGATTGTAGAATTGTGCATTTGTTAGTGTTACCAGAGTTTTCATAATCAGTTCGTACAAGTTTGCCAGTCAGTGACTGATATTTTAACTTTCCTGTATGTGTTAAACATGAATATTGGTATGACATGTTTTAGTAATGTAAAAAAAAAAGGCATGAAAAATAGAATCTGAAACATTCCAGACCACCACACGGAACAGCTCTTGTCAAGTCATAGCTTTAGTATGCAGTGACAGTGAAAATTGCTATAATCAGCATTCTTTGCAAGTATGTTGAAATATTTCTACAGTGCCATGACCTTGTGTGGAATATGTTATTGTAACTGTTCAAAAAGAAGAAAACAGTTTCATCTTCAGCTTTGAGGATTAGAAACAATGATAAAACGTATTTTTTTATTAGCAGTTTTGTAAGTGCTCTAAAGTGACAGAAGTGACCCAATTAATGTAGAATGCACTTGACACTTGCCAAAACTAATGCAGCAGGCAGTACAAGAATTTCCAGGCTGTTTAAAATCAATCAGATTACTTAAAAAGAAGACCTCCATATACACAGTACAAAGGATGAAGTGCTGAAATTGAATAATTTGCCTAATATGGCTGCATCCATACCTAAACTTGTGTTATATAGAATATGGAACTCTCTGCTAGGATTGACCACTTTAATTTGTGGCATGCATATGGAATGTACCATATTTGCTCTGTTAGTTCATAAATGGTAACAGTAACAGTGCTAAAAGATGATATAGTTATACAAATGGTGCAATGCCAAATGCCTTCTAGAAAACAAGAAGTATCTTTGATAAATGTTGACAGAGAAGTTCAAGAGAATGTGAGACTAAAAGCAAGAATAAAATTTATGTATCATTTTACTTTTTGATTTGAACTGATATATGTTTAATGTTTTTAAATGGATGAGTTGAAGATTTTCTCCTATGTTACTGTCACATTGTTATATGTAAGGGTTTTTGTGCATTATTTCCCAGCCACTAAAAGAGCAATTGCAGTCCTCTTCAGGGTTACAGATGCATATTTTAGTTTACTGACCATTGAGCCTATTAGGCTAGGGTTGCCAGCATTGTTTATAACATTTGGTTTATGAACTCCTATGCATTGGATCTTTTTGGTATTCCAGAAATCTTCAGAAGTCTGTTAACCTTAAGGTTCTTTACCACTATTTTCAAGGCCCTTCTAGTCACTGGTCCTTGTCCTGAGCCACATGAGTCCAGTTCACACCTTCCCATCCAATCCTATTTATTTGAGATCCATTTTAATATCCTACCATCTGTGACTTAGTCTTCCAACTGATCTTTTTCTGTCAGGTTTTTCTCTCACAGCTATGCATTTTTCTTCTCTCCCATGTGAGTTTCCTGTCCCATCCATGTTATTCTCCTTGATTTGATTATCCTTATAATGTTGGTGATGAATACAAGACATGAAGCTGCTCATGATGTAATTTTTTTCAGACTCCTGATACTTGCTTGCTGTTAGGTCCAGTTGCAGTCACACATTATAACTTTCTGTGTCATTTGTTGACAGTCCAGAAAACAGGTGAATTGCTACATGCACTAACCCAAAGCCTGACCAACCTTGGTTCACAAATCTGGTATGTTATTTGCTGTGTTGTATGTGACTCGGTGATGAATTAACTGAAATTTGCATATGTGATGTTCACGCTTCCTTTTAGTGGGAGAAGTAATGCACAAAGGTCCCATTTGTGTTATAATTACATATTATTAGTGAATGACAAATTTATGAATAGAGGATGTGATGTGATGCGATGTGTACTAAAATGTATTGTGTGTATGGTTAGTTTATGGTGAAATTGTTCCCTGTGTTCTAGTCTGTTGGGTGTGGTGTTTTTTGAGTTTCACTGTTGGCATCTTAGCCTTCTCAACCAGATGTCCTGAGAATTTTGTGTTTTTACTCAGTCCCTTTTAAACAAATTTCATGCTAGTGGCTTTAAATACATCTTACATCTTTTTCCCAAATATCTGTGATGTGCTGGTCTGTCAGACCAAAAATAGACCAGTGAAGTGTATTTGGATAGACAAATACCAGGGGTAAACTACAGTACTTTGGAGATAAACACCATTTACTCTTGTCTGTAATAAATTTGTGGGAATTAATTGTAGGCTTAATGGGAGAAGCCAAGTCTAACCTCCTATCAGCATAATCTTTGGCTTTTGTCTAAGATAGCAGCATTAATGTACATTGAGTCAGTTACTCCAAAATGTGTTTCTTCCATATGTGGACTGATATATTGATAAAATAGCTCTTATTTATAATTTTGCTTTCTGTTTAGTGTAAACATTGCTACAAGTTTAGTTTCTTTCTTTACCACTTTCTTTTTTTACTTTCTCACTTTCAGTCTTTCTTTCTTTCTTTGAAGATCCTCTGCTCTCCTTATCAGCTTAATTCATATCCTTCCAAACAAAATGTACACAGTGCGTACAAGTCTTGATAACTGAGGCAGTAAACTGACCAGCTTATGGGCTGGTTACCCATAATCAGTCTCTTACCCTTTCAAAGCAAATAATTGGGCTGTAGCTATGAGAAACTATATGCCTTTGTGTGGTTGAGCTTGTGTTATTTGTGCTGTGTGAAATGTCAGGATTATGCAGCATGCTGCTAAATCTATGAACTGTTTCATGTCTGACTGTCACTGATGTGATGTCGAAAGTGGTCTGTGTGAAGCCATCTGTTTCAGAGAGGAGATGGTGGTGATGTCATCCTCTTCCAGTTAGAAACAAGTTACTTATCCCTGAGGATGATTTGTTTTCCTTCATTTGCCCCATACTGGGATTTCCTGGTTTCATTACAAAATGTTTTAGGTGAAGGTGGATAAAAAGACTGGAGAAGTATGAGGAATGTTAATGGTACCCTAAAACTTGGATAAAACTGTGAAAGAGTTGTTTGAGATATTCAGTTTTATTTGTCTTCAGTGAGGGAGTTTTGTGGCCATGGTACCTTGTGTGTCCCATTTTCACAACTACTCAGTAGACATTAATTAATAATATTATTAGGGCTTCTGTGCAAATTGTACAGATTTCATTTTTGCCTAATTTCAGGCTTGTGTCACAAAGTAGATGAGATCTGTGCTCTTCTGGGAAATTACACAGCACATAATGACAATTCTTTACCGACGTTTCGGTACAGACTGTTGGTCCCATCTTCAAGGGTCAGGAATCTTCTCAGATTGTCCTGAAACATCAGTAGAGAATTACCACCCCAGAAGAACACAGATCTGAGATTTTATTTTTTTTTATAATAGTCCCCTTTTTTTACATGAAACTGAAATCAGACTGTAAGATTGCTCAGAAATCTCACTTTACAAAAACATGTTCAGGGTGCAGCAGAAGGTGCTGACAGATTTTCCATTTTAATATTACTTAAACTAATGACACAGGTGACAGCATACTTATAGCAAATACTCACAAAGCTTTAGAAATTCATAGCAGGTACACAGATGTTTTATATCTCGATGTTGTATGTCTTTAAACAGTGTTTGTTAGGTGACCTTCACAAGCACTGCATTTGTTCACCCAAGAAAGTAGGCTAGACGTTGCCTTCTGTAGCTCTCCCTGTGATTTAGTGGCAGTTTCTTCACGAATTCTTATTCATATTATTGGATGTGTCTGGAAAACACAAGCCTAAGTGTACCTCACAGAAAGATTTCAAGGTGTCATGTAGGAAGAGATGTGTCAACTTGTGACCATGTCATAAGTGATAACTTGAGGTGTTCACAAGGACTACACTTGAATGTATTCAATGCCTTAATAAGAAAATGATTAAAACAGTTTAGAAGATTTGAAGAAACATAAATAAAACATACATAAATTTATATCTGCAAACTAAAAACTTTTATCATTGGATACAAAAGAAGATTGAAGCCAAAAAAAGAATACATACAATTCTCATGTGTTTTCAACTTGGAAATACTATTTTAACAAAGAGTTTAGATAATATAATCACTGGACACCAATGAATTGGAAATAAGGATCAGAAATTTAAGAATAACTACAATGAAGATATCTTAGAAAACAATAAAAATTACAACAAAATTGTATTAAATACAATACAGTTGTGAGATCTCAGAAAAGACTCTATATGTATATTATGCTTTACTATCATTTTAAGTTTTTATGTATAGTCTGATGATGGTCCAAAAGGACTAAAACATGCTGCTTATGTGAAAATACACTGTTGTTTTAGACTGTATATGACTATTTCGTGAAGAAACAGAATGGGATGACCTCCATCACATCAGTTTAGGCCAATTTTAACATCAGGACAGTATGGGAATATAGAATTATGAATAGATTAAATACTAACAAGAAAAATTTTTGTCCTCGATGTTGTGGTCTTCATTTTTTTGAAGATGGTAGGTTCAAATCTTGGCCCTGAGTCTAGATACCCAAAATAGAGAGAAGTGATTATTGTTTTCTTTTTCTGTCTGGTCTTAGTGAATGTAATGGTGATTTTAAACAGGATTACTAATGATTGGTGCCATTACCAGATACCTCCACAACCCCACTGACTAGGGAAAGGAGGGGTGTGGAGTTCATTATTATTTGTGGACAAGAAATAATTTCTAAATTGTGGGTTTTCCATCCCATTGTGTGTACGTATAATGGAATATTTTATTGGACCGTCGTTACACAACAATATGGCGCATTGTTTTTCTTATGCAACTAACAACTGAGCTACATGTTTCGACCCTCCAGGGCCATCATCAGGCTATAAAGTAATGGTGTCAACAACCTTATTACATGAAACCAAACAACCCCACTGCACTATCCATGGAACACACTATAACGTCGCGAGTGTCTAACTGCGCCGTACCCTGACTGACAAATCCCACAGCCCACACAGTGAATACCCACATACGAGATAATAACTAATCCATAAGGTACTCAACTAACCCTAGGTACACTACGCATACACCAAACCATAGATGTGTAATATATTGCAATGTCATTTTTATACCATTTTATCACACACTGTATTTTAATGTACAATGAAACTCTAAACCACGGGATCCCGTAGGTAGTTACCACATGTGCCTTGGTTAACACCATTATTTTATAGCCTTATGATGGCCCTGGAGGGTCAAAACATGTAGCTCAGTTGTTAGTTGCATAATAAAAACATTGTACAGTACAATATTGTTGGGTAGCGATGGTCCAATAAAATATTCCAAGAAATAATTTGCTGCTTCTCAGTGGTACATGAGTAAATTAATGTGTTTTTTAGTTACGTATTCATATGTAATCTTTAGTACTTATTATTTAATGGTGATAGGCATTTAAAAATTGTGCATTCGCTAGACTTGTGATGGTTTGATGATTGGGTCATGTTCACAGTGTGAAGGAGCACAATATAATAAAACTACAATAAATTTAGAATGCAAAAATAACACAACAGAATTTGATGAGTGTGAAATACACAAGTGTATTAAAATATTTTTAGCTCATGGGTAAGCTGAAGTCTAAAAGTCTATAAAAAGGGTATGGAGCAGAAAAATGATGTAACTGAACTTGGAATATTGAAAAATACAAAATTAAAGTGGGAGAGTACTGAGAATTGTGAGGAAAAGAGAAGATCTTCTGTTTAGTTTTTGATCAAGTCAGTTGTGACTGCAGTTCAGATCACACTAGTGCATTATATGGTACATGCAAACAGAGTTTCTGTCTCTGTCACATCGTAGTTGCCAGTTTCAGTGATCTTTGGAATACCTGACTTGTTCCTTGCCTAGTCATTGAGACTTAAACAGTGACTGAAACCACTGCTGTTTCAGATATCAAATGTCTGACAATGATGGTCAGTTTGAAGTAACAGTGATAAAATTACTGTTATTGATATATTACGCATCTGTCATCCAGGTAGAGGGTTACTCTTTGTAGTTTTCATCATTTCTCCTGGTAAATATTGGGACCAACTGACTGCCTAACTAACCAGGTAACTTCATGGAGCAGAGTCCTTGTTCAGTAGCTAGTAGTTTGTCAGCTAGATAAATTCTCCACATCTTTATCATTCATGTGGCATTTCAAATAAACTTGGTATTTCTAGCCACGTTTAACAGAACTGTAAATTCTGAATTAGTTTTCTAGGTGTCTAAGTTGATTTCCAGTCATAAGTTCTACATAGTTATTTATACAATGTTAGAAGCTGAGTAGATCCTGTTAACAATGTAGTGGGGTGTTTGAATTCCTGCATTAGCATGATATTTTATTTAATTCCAAAACCTGTCCCAATAACATACCAATTCAGAGCCATTTGTTCTTTGCATTGGTATGAAAAAAATGATTGAGAAGTGGCATGTCATGTAAAGGAGATGCAGGTTTTTTATAATTTTGGACATGTTTGTGGACTTCCAGTTACATGCTGACTAAACAAAAGATTTACAGTCTGCCATGAGGAACATGGTTATTGAAATTTATGCCAGTTAAAATGGATGTTAATGTATAATTATTAATGTATTTATGACTGTAAAAATTACAGTTTCATGTTGTGGTGATTGCACAAGCAATGTCACCTAAGATGGAAACTGCATTCACGGTCCCCCATTTTATCTTCTGACATTCACAGAAGTTGAAAGTGTGAATAAGTGGACTGTGAAAGGATCGAACTTGGAGTGCCACATGTGGCACTAGTTCTGTTCCGTAAGTTCTGTAAATTTTTTTCACCCACTAATAATGACTGAAATAAGAAAAACAGTAGTAATCAATGTGGCTTTTGGCGCAACAGGTCGACTATTGATCATATATTCTGTATTCGCCAAATACTTGAGAAAAAATGGGAAAACAATGAAGAAGTTCATCAGCTCCTTATGGACTTCAAGAAAGCCTATGATTCAGTTAGGAGGGAGGTCTTATATAAGATTCTCACTGAATTTGGTATCCCTAGGAAACTTGTAAGGTTAATAAAGATGAGTCTGACTGAAACATCTAGCAGAGTCCAGGTAGGCAAGAATGAGCCTGATAGGTTCCCTATTAGGAATGGTTTGAAACAAGGAGATGCTCTAACACCAATGTTTTTTAACTTTGCTTTAGAGTACGCCATTAGGAGGGTTCAGGTAAACCAGGATGGCTTGAAACTAAATGGTGCACACCAGATTCTGGCTTATGCCGACGATGTTAATATACTGGGAGGAAGCATACATACTCTAAAGGAAAATGCAGAAGCTTTAGTAGCTCCTACTAGGGAGAATGGACTGGAAGTAAGTGCTGATAAAACTAAGTACATGGTCATGTCTCGAGATCAGAATGCAGGACGAATTCAGAGTTTGAGGATTGATAATAGTACCTTTGAGAGGGTGGAAGAGTTTAAATATTTGGGAACAACTTTAACAAATCAAAATTGTATTGCGGAAGAAATTAAGAGCAGATTGAGGTCGGGAGGTGCTTGCT
>Ga0123352_10018982_pt1 | contig 10961 bp, 5 predicted proteins | sample TergutLab28metaG_FD_89700 | JGI IMG/M metagenome (GOLD analysis project Ga0123352, IMG submission 89700) | Labiotermes labralis P1 segment gut microbial communities from Petit-Saut dam, French Guiana - Lab288 P1 | ecosystem: Host-associated > Arthropoda: Insects > Digestive system > Gut ... | reverse complement strand
GACTACTTTATATATATATATATATATATATATATATATATATATATCTATGTGTGTGTGTGTGTGTGTGTGTGTGTGTGTGTTGGTGTGTGTAATTAAACAAAGCAGTTTGTTTATTATTCTGCAAGTTCACTCTACATGTTTCGGGTGTCAACCACACCCATCATCAGGAATACACAAAATTGTAACTACAGCCTCCAGTACCGGTCATATTTTTTGTGCAGGAAGTACAGCGTTGTTAAACATAACATTCTCTTTCTTATCAGGTGCCCTAATTAAATTACAGAGAGCGAGGGAGAGTGCGTGCGAAAGTAAGGTCATGGAGAGTTGAATGTGGTGCGTGAACTAGCATATCCGTTATCGGCAGCTCTGACCAAAGGCCCATGTAAAGTATCGCATAGGCCTACAACGCGGAATAATCCAATTACGAGAATTCTTGCATTTAAAACAACCTGGGTTTAAGTCTGGTTTTAACTCCGGCCTAGACGGAAATCTGATCAGTTTCTGTTCGTGGCAAAACCGACTAGCTTCTGTTCTTGAAAAGTATTTAATTTACCCTCCAGGAACTGAAACCTAGCTTTGTTATAAATCTGTAACATTTTTTGCATACATATTTTATCAAACAGCGTATTTTACGACATTTTATGGAATTTTAAATTCCTTTTTAATAACTTCCAAATGTAATTTTATGTAGAAAATTAAAAAAGGACGGTTATGAAAAGATAAATTAATAGTTGAATGCCTGTTGGCGTCTTAAGCAGAACTATTTTCCACGGACTCAGTAGCAGTTTATGTACTAGCAAGAAGCATTTAAGATTGAAATAAATTACAGAGCGTCGGTGTGGTTAAAAATCAGCAGCAACCAGTGTAGCACGCTTTAAGAAATAACGGTATAAATTAATAAATTACCCATTGGATTCATTAATTACAGAAACAAATGTTGTATCGCATCCATATTCACTGTAGATCTACCGAAGTTCAGCCACTGATGGAAATTCACTTAAACAGATGGAGTACTAACAACTTGTAATCGCAAGATGTGATAAAGTTCGCCGGTCTTAATAATGTTAAAAGCAACGACAGTTGAACCTCGGGTCAAGTAGCTACAGAAGAGATGATCAAAGCTCTTCGATGCAGCTGGCCTAATTAAGAGCACTATATTCGCAGCGGGTTATAGTTATCTGCTAATGAAAGCCTGGATGATACTGCTTTGGAGAATGGTGCATATTTGATGGTGCAGGCCACCGATGCTGCTAAGGTTGTGGAGTACCTTCCCAAACCTAGTTGTGGTTTCTGTGCGTACTGCCGTCCTCAAAACTGATGATACTAGAACTACAATCTGTGCAGTTTTATACCATTCAGGCAACCTTGCAGTGCTTCTTGTCTCTGTACGATCCGTTACTCAGTCCCAGTCTACACCGAAGAGTAAATTTCCTACTAGATTTTTCGTTCATTTCATCTCATCATACGGTGGCGGCATGAATATTTTGCGGGGCCAGGACACAGCAACGAATAACATAGGATAAAACGTAAAATGTATTCACATGAGATATTATATAACACACCAATACATAAAAAATTCCAAAAATATAAGCAATACGTATTTAATTACTATTTTATAGAATTTTCAAGGTTCTTTTGAAAGCAAATTATCGCGTATTACGTAATCATAATTTAAAATGTTCGCAGTTTTGTTTTCGATTGATAACAGCGATAATGAAGAAAAGCTGTCCGGACCATTCGATCGAAGGGTGTTTCTTTGTTGGTGACCGGTTTGCCACGGATCAGTTTTTGAAGGATGTGTTATTGGTCAGCATTACGGCAGTGAGGTGTGATGAGTATTTTGTGCACTTCGTTCAGAGTAAAAAAAAAAAATAATTTTTAACGCAGGAAATGGCCCTACAAGCGTTAAGATTTTATTCCATAAATACTGAAATGAAGCGCCACGTGATGTCACTATAAATACTGTTTCAAATTTGCACTCCGGTTTAACTACAATAAATTATATCAAAGAAACGCACACAGGTCTTGCTTTCCATGCTGCTCGTGCACATCTCCGACTGAGTAAGTGGGAGAAAAATTAGTTTCCGGGAGTGCATGGACTTCAAAAGGAACGCATAGAATCCCCGCGGACGCCTCATTGAACCCCGGGGATTCTCGGCAGATAGTCTGGAAATTGCTGTCATAATATTGCCTCTTTATGGTGAACGAAAACTCTGTTGTGTAGTAGTCCGAACGGTTGTAATGTGCAACGCAGCGATTTATACGGGTATTTCATGTCTCCCGTAGCAGACAAGGTAGTATAAACAGCAGCAGTGTTTCTTATATTCCGGTTGTCTTTTCAGACGTTTATTTGTGTCTGTCACATGTTTCTTCACGACAGAGTGAATAGTTCCTTGAAATTGGCTGCAGTCCTCCGCTTTTATTTTTTAATTTTTTTTTTTGCAAATAATGGAAAGAAAAGAAACTTAATTGCTTGTTATATGAAACAAAGTCGCGTTCAGTTTTCTTATTTATACATTAAAAATAAGTGAATTCATTTTTTACTTATGTCTCGTTCTTGCAGTATTTTACACGTGTTAGTGAATTTGAAATAAGACGCCAAAAGATTTGGTGTAGGGTTATTTTGCATATTCGGGTGGTTTCATGCATGTCAACGTCAGAGGATTGTAGTGATTTATTACGTTTTCCCATATGATGCCAGGACATTGCCTTCAAGAACTATCCTTCATATTATAGCAGACTGTGTAAAAGAAGAAGCGTTGTTTTGTAAAGATAAAGGCGCCACGATCCGTCGAAACGTAGTGAACCACTTACCCTACGACGTGACGTCTAATTTCATATTGGAGAATTGGGTTGTGAAATTGTGACTTGAATTTACTGGTCAGGTTAGAGCCCAGTGGCGAGCTCTTGTCCACGCTAATAACAGTCGGAAAACACAAAATGAGTGACTACCTGGACGAACTGAGTGGTTGTATTGGCAGTCTACGGAATGTATTGGCATTCTACGGAATACCTTAGATGTTGTGGACTTAAATCTGTTTAAATACGTGGTTGTAATTTAACACTTGATTTCAAGGTTTAATTTGATTTAGCGTCTGTAGATCGAAGTGTTAATTATGTTAATCGATTGCATTGAATTACTAACACGTAACGGGGCTGAGGTTTTTTTTTTTTAAATCAAGTGTACATATGTTGCTCAATGTGTTCTTTGGGAATCAGCATTCTTCTGTGTCCTGCTGATTTGCTGACAATTTTTTAAAATCTGATTCATCGTGTGCGTGACTGTTGTAGCAGAATTTCTTTAGAAAGAGCGTCTAATTGGGCATGTACGAATGAATGTATTATTTTGCCTTTGTCGAATTAAATATGTAGAGAGACGGAATATGCTTCGAAGAGAAGCTGTGATTCGCAGTGCGGTCTTATTTTGTGTACTGTCGAAGCTTTGATGATTCGTTTTGAAAAAGCCTAATTACACTGAGTCGATCCATTTGATAAGTAGAGATGGTATTTTCCCCCATGGGCTAGCTTCAGATTTGACCTGTAACTTACACGATTCAGCGAAATTGAGTTTTTTTTTTTGGAGTTAAAACTCGCGTCTTTAAGACCAGGCACTCCCGAATATTGTATGTTCAGTTTATTTATTTCGTGCAAGAAGAGGGTATAATTTAAACTAATTAATTAATTTTGTGTATGTTCAGGCACTGTCTTATTGAAAACACTTCAGGAGATTTTGAAACGAGATAAAAGGAGTACTGAACATTTTCTGCATGGCTGATGCAAACCAAAACGATCTTCCCAGGAGCTGCCAGCACCATCTGTTGTGGCCATGGGAAACATACCGTATTACAAGTTTCAAGAAGTTTCTACTGCGAACAAGAAACGCGTTTTCGTTTCTCCCCCCCCCCCCGCCAAAAAAAAAAAACACATAAAAAATTTTTTCCGGATGATCTAAATTTGCCGTTTGGCCGTACTGCTTATAAACGGGATGTGAGTAATGAAATAAGTAGAAATGTAATACGAGCGATCCAGTTCTGTAGGTTTTGCGGCTAGAAAATGACAACAGCAAACTGTGTATAAGAATATGTGTAATTGGCGTGTCACAGAAGGAGGAAACTGAAATCTTTGTTGCTACAACACATGTTACGATGTTTTATTCAGGCTAGTGGCTGAACACGAAATCTGCACAGAGCCACCCCAAAGTTTCTGTGTTAGCTACTGTTTGGTGAACGTTCCTGCTGTTTCCCTTCAGAACTCAACGAACTCTCCGCCCCTTAACTCACGACGGACAAGAACGTTTAGAAGCAGTTCCTGTATGTGCCTTCGATTGTTCCCACAATTTTCTGGGGTCTCGCCGACCTTTCTATAGCGTAGACACCGGAGACTTTCCCGAGGGCATGAAGCTGACCAGTTAAGACCGCCTACGGCGTAGATTAAAAATGCGTGGAGCGACTTCTCCATTATCCTGTATGACTCTTTGTTTGTATCCTAATAATGTATTTTACTTGAAAGTTTAGATTATGTTTGGATTTTTTGCCTGGTGTGTGTATGGTAGTGAATAACCAGTAAAACTGAGGACGTGCATGCCCATTGATCTGTCGTTTTGATTCATTCATCGCATATATTTGGCTTTGACATTTTTAACTTTTGTTCATCATAGTTAAAAAGACTATCCAAGCTAGACGTGGTTGTTAAATGCTGATATGTAGCAACAGTTGAGAAAGTTTACCAATACGAACTCTCCTGTCGTTTGTATTTGTCGTCAGTCTTGGTGAGATTTTTGAAACTTTAGGCCAGTACTTCATGGCCATCAGAGTTGGGATTTGTGGACAAGCAATGCGATGGCAACCCTATCAGTCCCTTCCTTGCACGTAAATGCCACTGTCTTGATTTCGAGGAAATGTTACTTTCTAATTGCATTAATCGATCTTTGCAGTGTAAGTGTTACAAGGAAAGAATGCCAAAAATTGTTTTTCTTGTAAGTTCGGATCATTCTTGGATTTTTGGCTAACGTGTGGAAAGTAGCAAATAAACAGGACAGGTGAGGCTGTGCAAACCCGTGGTTCAGTCGTGATTCCTTCAACGCGGATATGTTGCGTGTGTCGTAGTTAGGCTAAAGATTAAGGTCTTTTGGGTTTTCATACCGTATAAGGTAGTGAGTAGTAGCCGGTGGCCATAGCCTAACTTCTCAGAATACTTTGATCTTCAGCAGTACCTCTGCGAATACCTCATATCTGACGGGGTGTGGTAGCCAATCAGTGCTGTAGAGCTGGCGGGAGGACGGGGATTTCAACGCCAGGGTAGAAGTTGAACTTAATCTCTGTTTGTATCCAACAACTAGCCACATTTCTCATCCTGTAGCTTGTGTGTGGAAGATGAAAAAAGCTCAGCCTCCTATAGCCAATGCGTTCAAACTTCATTTCAGACTGCCTACTTAACGTTGCTGCGTGTATTTTAAATGTGCAGTTGCCACCCTGCTACAGTCGGTGTAAATACATCGGCTGTTCTGTGGCATTTCAGATGTTGCAAAGCAGTGGGTGTCTCCGAAATATTGGTTGATTCTAACCGGGCTACACGGAGTGGTGTCCCATAAGACAGGAATCTACATCAGCGTTGCTGTGATAATCCAGAATCTCGGGTAAAACGAGTGTTCGCAGGATGGCAGGTACAGGGACCGAAATTAGCTACTTTTAAAGCCATTTAACGGCGTGGCGCAGCGCTTATGTTTATTTGAATTTTGTTCACCGTGCTAGTTCTTTATGAAGAATCACAGAGCTTCCGAAATTGATTCTTCTTCCATCGTCATGTGTGGTATATGAAGAATTTTGTTTTGTGTTGGGGCACTAAGTATAACCTGAACGAAGGGAAACAACATGTTTTCGAAACGTCTTAGCGTTTATAGATAGATCATGTGTAGTACTCTTTATTCTACCGGTTCCGAGCTCCCCGACCTTGTTTGTCTGCAAGTCAAGAAAATGTATCGCTTGTCGAACATGAAGTACTTTTTGAATTACATGGAAATATATATATATTCCTGTTTGATAATTTCGTGGTATGGAAGGTGTTATGTTCCAAAAAGACAATCTTGTTTGACACTGTGTTTCTTCTTGCATATAGCCTAGCAGCAAAATTAAGAGATTTTACTAAAAGCGCGGCAAGTAAGTGGCTGGACCACTTTTTGCAACAAACAGTGCTTTGTGTCCCTGTTAAGAGGAAGGTAGACCAAAACACTGCGAAAGTGTTTTTTTTCGGTATTGTTTAATGTGAAACCACTGACATTAAAGTGCTCTTTGTTCTGTTTTTGAAAGTGAATGTAAATCCTTTGTAATTCGAAAATAAAAAACTAATTTTATTAATACAATTCTTTGTTCGTGATTTCTACCGAAGACCAATTTACTTCACTGAACTTGTTGCAAAGCATTGCGTTACCGTAGATCTGATTTTAAGTTTCTTTAATGAAAACCATTTTACAGCCTTTTATCTGCCCGTGAGGCTCGTTCATAAACCACACACACTAAGAAATGGTAATTAAAAACTGTCACAACCCATCATGTGTAGAATATCTCATTCGCATGCGATTTCTGTAATACAAAGGACACACGGTATTTTCAAAATCTTATTCCTGTATTCCAAGACCACGTGCTGCATGTTCGTTAGCAAAGAGCCAATCAGCCGACTGATTCTAGCACAAAGAGCGGAACCAGCTGGAGCCAGGATACCTCTGTCGTTATACTGAATACGCTATTGCCGGACGACCGAGGAATCGAACCGGAGTCGAAGGTTCGATTCCCGGCATTTCTTTCCTCCGAAGCGCTCGGATAGGCTCCGGAGTTGTCGCAGACTCCCGTCTGTAGTGTAACGGGGAAAGAGGGTATTTTTCCTTGACGTAAAGCGCTGTTGCTTGAAGCTGACCGCTAACCTCCATCTTGTGCTGAATTGAAGAATGCTTGTACTGCCAACTCCGTACCCATTCGTCAACATGATGCTGTGCACAGTTTAGCGCTGGGACGACTTTACCTTCGTCCTACGTGCAAAACGTTGTTCGTCCTTAATTGTTAACGTCCTAGAATGGTTGCTGCACACAGAGTGTGCGGTATATCCAAAGAATGGAACATGTTACACAACAGTCGTACAGGGCCTGCTGAAGCATTTCATGTTAAATATTGTTGGCTATGTATGACAGGCAGGTTTTTCTTCTCGTGGTTATCAGTACCTACATCGGACCTGCATATTAGCCTTTTGCGTAATCACAAAACTTGTTTCAACGCATTCAGCCGTTGAAGTCATTTACTTCATCGCTGCACTGCCAAACAAGCATCTTCACGAACCAGAACTTTCATACCATTTGTAGGCGCGTTCGCAAAATTGCGAAAAGCGACTGTTACTTTCGTCATGTCTGTCCGTCTGTCCACATAGAACAACCTGGCTCCCACTGAAAAGAGCTTCATGACATTTATATTCGAGTATGTTTCGAAAAATCTGTGGAGAATATTCAAGTTTCTTTACAATCAGGCGAGAATGAAGGGTTTACACGAAGACCATTGTACACTTTTGATTATATTGCGACCAGTTCTTCGTAGAATGAGAAATGTTTCCGAAAGAAATTAATCAAAACACACATTTCGTGTTCAATATATTTTTTTTCGACAATCATTCCGTTTATGAAATAAAGTGGAAGAGTGTTATAGAGCAGAGGAGGCCACAGATGACATAATGGTGCATGCGCATTGCATGCTGGATACCTAAGGCTACAAATACACAGATTACTTTTCCACTGCGGGAATGGTTGCACGAGTGTTCCTCAGTGTTACGTTATTGCCTGCCTTGTCTCCTCTGGTCGATAAGCTTACTTTTGCTCGTTTTGTCATGTGATGAAAAGTAAGGTTTGTCTAAGGTCCTCTTCATGAAGTCCTTTGAGCTTCCCGTCATTCTCCTTGGTCGTTCTAAAATATTCAGTATTAATAAAAATTTCCCTACTACTACTACTACTACTACTACTACTACTACTACTACCACCACCACCACCACCACCACTACTACTACTATTATTATTATTATTACCACTACTACTACTACTACTACTACTACTTCTACTAGTAGTAGTTTAATAAATTTATGGGTTCGCTTTGCACTCCTCTACGGAGTACTCACTGCTGACCCTCTTATCATGCCCTCTTTACACGTGAGTCCAGAAACAGACAAACTCCGGCCCTGAATTAACCGTCTTCGTTTTTCGGGGTCTCTGATCCTCATATTGTGGCTACGACCGCATACTCTGGAACGTCTCCTGCTCCTAAAGTTATCGATTACGAAAGCCAGTGGGCCGCTGGCTAGGCTGTAACAGCCCCTGTTGCTATAGTGGTGCTCGTTTCGCCCGCCTGTCCGCCCATCAGGGACAATACTATCAACCCTGTAGACTCTCAGGAGGTGGGTTTAGCGTTCATATCGCTGGTTGGTTGGAGTTACGGGAACGCTTCCTTCAAAAGGTAATGTTAGTGCCAGCTTTAGCATCTTTTATGGTCCGTAATACCAGAGTACCTGGAATTCTATTTGCACTTGAGGTATTGTACTATAACAGCGTTTGCCAGTAAAGTTTATAATCCCGAAACATCGTGTGGGATTGTGTACCCAATCCTTGGCGAAAGAAAATTTGAGCAATGCGAGTGATCGCGAAAACACCGCAAGCCACACGTACGGAAAACTCTTCCCCAGATGGACCAACAGCAAATTTTGTATCCTGTTGGGAGTTGTGTAACAGAAAGGCATAGGCCTGTAGCATACGTTTGACCTCCGATCTTTGTGAAAATGCATATAGTTGTAGGTATACATAGTGGGCATGTTTACGGTGTCATGTATAGAAGAAAGAACTTTTATTATGAGCCACATAAATAGGGTGTCGATTATCCTACGCCTTTTGAAGTAGATATTAAAAATGAGGTACTCAGACAAATGTATGAATGTGTGTCTGAGCAGTATACTTCAACTTGTTGATACCGGTTTGTCTGAGAGAAGCAGGGCAGGTTGGCACGTGTGATATTTTAATTAAAGTATGTATACTAAAATCTTTCTTCCAGGCCACAAAAGACATACACCATGAAATAAGAATGACTTCAAGATATCTGAGGGTCGAGTATTGTTCAGTTCAGACAGATGTGGCACTAGTCCGCGTTTTATGTTACTGTCACGAATACATTTCGTCTCTGAACGTCGGCAGTAAGTTACAACATTTTTTAAAACCAGATGCTAAGTAAAATGTCTCATACAAGAAAGCTATGAAGCGTACTGCGTGAATGAGTCGTATAACGATGAACTGCTTGATTTATGCAGTTCTTGTAACAATAGCAGGGTAGCTGATGACGCGGGTATAACTGGGTGAACATGTGGCTGGTGCGGGGAGGCAAGAACTGTGTGCTGCATTTTGTGGGTAAACGCGTTGTAAGATTGCTACTTGTAAACTAAACCTGTTGTATTTCTTTGAAGATGATGCAAGTACAACCATTCTTGAGAACTTTTATATTCTCACATCGATGTTTATGAATATTTTTTGATAGATGTTTTTTCGATTGAATATATTTGTTGAAGTTTCGGAGAAGCTTCATCTTCCGTCTTCATTGGTTAGTAATCAAAGGGGCGCTGTTTTTCTCTGAAGATAACAACAGCAGTCTACTCCGAGAAGTCACTGAATGTTTTCTAACCGACATGGCGTCTTATTTCAGAAAAAAAATTAATTCACAATAAATCGCGGTTGATCAAGTTGATCAGTAAACCCGAAAGGATTTTTATATTATACATTACTTTATGTATTATCGTATAGTTAAAAAAATTGGTTTATTGCTCCGGCGTCGAAGTAGGAATAATGTTAAATAATGCATGTCGAGATTTCTGTAAACACATTGAAACATTTTTTAAATGTGTTTTACAGATACCGACAGTGAAAATACGCGCGAGTATGTATAACTTGACGTAGTTAAAAAAAAAAAAACATAGAATTTGCCAGTCTGCTGGATAGTCACTTCAGAGCCGCGAGAATTCAGCACAACATGGTTTAGGCTAGAGCAACAAACGTGTATTTTTGTCTTCGACAAATTAGCATCAGGACTGTAGGGGGGATTCAGCTTTTCAAAGACTATATCCGGGAGCTACTCTTTTTAAATCGTTATATGGCGCCTTTGATTGCATGCTTTGCTTTTCGTATCTCTCGTTATGACATGTACTTTGTAGCATGCGCCCTTCCTTCTGAGCTTTAATTTTCCTGTGTTATTTCCACTCGTAATTGTAAAGCTTCCAACGAATGTCGCTTCCGTAGAACAAAGGAAATGACTGTTACTTCTTGAAGATAGTTTCGTATATTATATCTCTAACTTTGTAGTGTGGGAGTACGACATGTTTTTCGATGTTCTCGTATTATTTTATGAAGAAGCGCCCCGAGTAATTTCTGATATTTAAACACGACAGTGATTAGTCGAAACTTCATACGCGTAGGGATTAAGAATGATTCCTGCCACTGTATTCAGATTCTTTACTTCCCATCTGCTATCTAGAAACATAAAGATAAGGGTACACAAAACTATACTTTACCTGTTGTTTTATACAAGCGTGAAAACTGATCATTGACATTACTGGAAAATTATAGATTTAGGTTGTCGAGAAGCAGGTACTAATAATAACACATGTACAAAAGAGGAAGGACGTAGGAATAGGCTGAAAATGTTTGCATGATTAGGAAGTCTGCTGTTTTGTACTCATAACCAACTCGTATTGGGATAATCAAACCAAGAAGGATGAAACAGGAATGCATGCAGCACGTATGAAAGAAATATTAAATGCAGTGGTATAGATCTTGACCGCCTCTGTGGTCTAGTGGTCAGAGTTTCTGGCTACAGATACAGAGGTCCCGGGTTCGATCCCCGGCGCTACCAGATTTTCTGAGCAGTAGTGGGTCTGGAACGGGGTCCACTCAG
>Ga0123352_10018981_pt1 | contig 10961 bp, 6 predicted proteins | sample TergutLab28metaG_FD_89700 | JGI IMG/M metagenome (GOLD analysis project Ga0123352, IMG submission 89700) | Labiotermes labralis P1 segment gut microbial communities from Petit-Saut dam, French Guiana - Lab288 P1 | ecosystem: Host-associated > Arthropoda: Insects > Digestive system > Gut ... | reverse complement strand
TTGCGCTGACCACGTGACACCCCTCTATCCGCAAAAGTTGACACTAACTTCGCCGACCGGCGGCGGCCGCTCTGTCGGTATAGTTCGCGTGCGGACTAAGGCCACGGAGTTTAGTTTAGTTTTAGTTAGCTTTCAGTTAGCAGTGCTGCGACCTCAGTTTGAAAAACAACTAAAGCGCGTTCGTTGATCGAAAGGCTACTTCCTAACAAAGTAACCAACCAACTGACTATCTACGGTAAATAACGTCTCACTGCAGTGCCATTCCTTCAAAATATATCTTCAAGACGGTCGAAAAGTATTTTTTCTTTTTAAGGGGGCACAGGTTCAATGCAGTCTTCACAAAAGCCAGCTATTAGACCTTGCCATGGATCAGTTCAATCCAGTCTGCAGCTTCATACACTATTCTTGAAAACCAACGGTTAAAAAGTAAATTGATAAGTCTTTCAGGTAATTGGAAGACTGGGCAGTGTACAGTGCCTCACCGCAACTACAGCAGATCTACATGTTCCATCTATACCCCGTTCTAGCAATCAGCGACAGGGAATCTGAGCAAACAACTAACGCCATTATTTAATAAATAACTTCACATTCCGCATTAGGATGTGAATTCTCGCTGAAATTTACCGATTCGTAACTGATTGTTGGACTGCTTAATCGGTTTAATGTCAATTCAACCACGTTCTTTATTGCAGTTGTCATCACAACAAGAAAACAACTCTAACCAAACTGATCAACAAATATATTACCAAATGTTACGAAGCTACAGCACCAGACTTCAGGCACTCCGTAAATGACCAGTGAGCGGGTCAGAGGCTTGCTTCCATGATTCGGTCTCCGGTTACACATGTCATGAGATATTAAAACATAGCGACACCACTCATTTGCGCATCCTAATTAGCACGTTCTCCGCACTAGGTAACACAATGTGGGTATACAAAACAGAACAACAGAAGGCAGGTACCATTGTACATTATGTTACCGATTATACTATACAATATGACGGAACAACTAAAATTCGATATTAATTGCTATACGTCTAGTCGACATGTTTCGACACGAAGCGGCCATATTCACAGTTTACTCTTTGTAAGTTACAATAAGATGTTCAAAATTTGCAATGATATGTATGTATGTATGTATGATCATGGCCAAGTGCAAAATAAAGAAAGCGCTGACTGCGCCGAGCAGGTAAGATGTATGAAGATATACGCTACAGGGTGTATGCCAAGCAGTGGAACAGTCATTCGACACATGCAGAGCCACTAGCACAGCATATACGGGGGTGCTGATAAGTCCTTAGCCCGACCAGGAAGGACACAAGATCGGAAGCATGTTAGGGACGCGCGCGATTTCAACAACATCGAGACGCGAGCTGTCATCAAGTTCCCCTCCCCCCCCCGCGCCAGGCAAGGCGCTGAAGGAAATTCACGCCATTCTGACAGAAACATTAGCTTGTTTCCTTCCTGATCGGGCTAACGACTTATCAGCACCCCTGTATATATTTAGTAAGATACGTTGGAACCTGACTTACTCCTTAATTTCGTGGTTTTAATTTTTCAATCTATTTACCATTACCTATATATATGATCTCGAAACCCCACAAATCCTTTTCATTACCTCGGTGCATTGTTAATTTATTTCCTGTTAATTCTGATTGATTCTGACATGGTTATACAGAGTGTAGCCTATCTGAACGTAACCAATTCGTATTTAGAGATGATCGGAAGAGCGCTAGAGAGTATCAGAAGTTGATGTCCTATCTCTAGGAGAAAATTTGAAGTCGCAGTCTCGCGTGTATGAAGAAATACAACCACTCGAACGAGTGTAGCGGGGATTTGTTAGCATCATTGGGAAGACAAGAAACGCACTGGCACAGGACTTTAGTATACAACCTTTAGCGATGAGGCCACATGCAAGACAGATGGGAACGAGAGGGATAATATTAAAATTAACACAAATAACGGGGGGCTGGATTCGACTGGCTTAGGACCTGGACGAACAACAAGTTCTTTTGAACACATTAAAGTATCTTCCTTTTCCACAAACGTGAGAAGTTGCGATAAGCTCAGTAATTAAAACTGTGATATAGAAGATAATACACCAGATTTAACCCTGAATATGACGGCACTACGATCCTTCTAAACGTAGGGAACCGCTCGTCCAATGATACAGCGTAATATTCCAAATTACCTGACTCGTTAAAATTATGCACAACGAATTTATTACGAGATTTAGCTTTACGCCACTGTAGCACTGGGTGGAATATGTATGTATATAGATTCGGATTGCAGAGACAGTCGAATGGTATGGCGGAGGTAAGGGGTAGAGGGAGACGCAAAGGGCAGCAGACATGAAGAGTTCTTTTATATACGCACGCATCTCTGGTGTTCTGTTCCAATTGTGCACAGTAGCAAGGGAATCATCGCAGTCCTGAACCGGACTAAATCGTGATGTATGTGACATGGCGTGGAGGGAAAATTAGTTGGTGCCAGCGACAGAAAACAACGCACAGTAGTTCGAGTACACCCCGAGTGTACAGACTGTTCCAGTAACAAACGTCTTTCAATACCAAAACATCTCCATATGGGTGCCTACTGGTGTAGAAAAGCAATTAATTAGGCACACAGGAAAACTACACTGCATAACGGCACTCGCATTCTTCTGTGATCTTGATGTTTATGACAGACACAAATCAATTACTTCCTTTTATTGTCCTTACAACAAAACCTACTAGATGCACTAATTTCTTAATTTTATTTTTGGAATAAAATTCTACATTTTTTATCTCAGTATTTAACCAACTTGATGCATAAAATTTGTTTCACAATAAGTTTTTTTCATGCCTCTACATATTTCGAGCACATGTGCTCATCATCAGGTCAAAATTGCATTACACAGCCTCTGGTATCATTACACCTGTAGGTGGCCGTCTCGTGCACGAGACGGCCACCTACTGTGTGTACAGTGAAAAATTCATGATGATGGACAGAGGAACTGTCCGAAACATGTAGAGTTTTATTCCAAAAATAAAATTGAGAAATTAGTGCATCTAGATATTTTTATTATAAGAATTTATCATGATGCACGGTCACCGGAACGTCAAATTCCTTTTAATGTCTTCGCCACTCTTGTACTGAAGCATTGTGATAGAAATTTTCGTTAAAATTCATGCTGTAGGTCAGCACACAAGAACGCCGAGTAAAATTTCGATTGCAGTTTGTTGCCACGCCCACTTCATTACAATGCATGTACCCTACACAGCCAATAAGCCTGTAGACGTAAATAACGCTCTAGACTAGAAGTTGTGAAGCTTTTTGGAGTGGGGTTCAACGGTCCAAGAGGACGTGTTAAATGAAAGATACACAAAAGATCAAAAAACAAAATAAGTACAAATTATAACATCATGAATAATGATCAATTTATTTTTCAGCTTACCTGAAAAATCCCTTTAAATGCTACAGCTCTACATCTGAATGATTTTGAGTGATATCAGGTAACGCAAAATATAAAACGAAATTGCCAAGGATGCAACACTGTTAAGACCTTTAGACACAGTAAGGGCAAAAATTTCATAACCGTTGTAAAAGCACACAGAGTTAAAAATGTCAAAAACAATGTAAAATTAACTCTATTCTCCAGTTTGCTGTGACGTAATAAGAAATGATCTACTGATTCAAAAGGTTGAAACATCGTCGGCGAGACAAAAAGTAAAGTCGATGGTCGGATGCGGACATCGGGCCGTAGTTTGCCGACCCCTACGTTAGTCCTACGTGCTGATGAGATCTAGTCATGTCACTTATCGCAATATGAAGAAACACAAATCAGAACTTGACGTACGGCATGTACAATCTTGAAATCTTGGTTCAGTTCCCGGCAGGCACAAGAGATTTTTCTCCTCAACAAAGTGCCCTGCCACCCTCCTGCACCATCTGCACCAAGAGATGTTTCCCAACGAATAAAGCGACCGGGTCGTGAATCTGACCACTCACCTACACCTCGTGTCAAAGTTAAGAATGAGTGGATCTACACCTACAGTTCTCATTGATTATATAACATATACAGGGACAAATTTAACTGTACAAATTAAAAATTTTCGGGAGCATTCTGAGGGATCGTTACCGATACGGTTAGACGGAGGTGCGGACAGGTGCCGCAAAATAACTCTGCAGCCCACCAGCAACAGTGCAGCTCAGTCGAAGCCTGATCTGCGCTGTAGTGAGAATAAAATAGCATGGCCGCCAACGCGTCACTCAGCTCTCAAGCAACATTCAAAACCTATGACTGTGTATCCGACACAAATCGCACCCTAGTTCCACAACGATTTCATTATCTTCGCGCTCCGCGTCTCCTTCCCCATACAGCACCTTCTCTTTAGCATTTCCTTCCAATTTTCTCTGTTCAGACCGGACATTCCAATCTTAAAACGAAGACCGTACCTCTTTTCTCTCTAGAGTCAACAAGCAGTTCGAAGGAAATTAGCTTTTCAAGCAATAAGGCGTGTTTTATAACAGACTAGGGGTGAGGCCAAAGGTCGACGGCAAAAAAAAAAAGGATGTGTCCTACAACAAGGTGGCCATAAACATGTCATTTGTTTGTGTGTTTCCTTATTAAAACAAAAATTTGACAGACAGTGGCTCTGCCGCCCTAGGGCGGATGTGTCGTCGCAGTCATCCGCCAAACAAGTGAATTACTGAGCCCAGACTGGCGTGAGAGACAGGCTAATTAAATGAGGTTTCACAACCCTAGTCTTAGATAAACAGAGCGCTCTTGTTAGAATAAATCGACCGAATTAAGTAGAAATTGTAGTCATACAGAACCAGAAACGGTTCGCAGATTCGGGTAACGTGGTTTTGTACACAAGCACTATTATTTTCATCATACTATGAACAATAGTATACCAACTTTCAGAAGACTGCCGTCTACAAGTGTTTTCTAAAAGAAATCGTGGCAAGGCGGCACAGTCTTGCAAAGAGTCTGTTCCGTGCCAATGTTCAATTCATAGCACTGTAATAATGTAAGATATTGCCCACTGTGTTATGCACATTTACTGCAAATACCGTATTTACTGTCTTCTCCTCTCTCGGCACTGAAACGGATGTTAGACATAGTTAAAAATTCTTTCAGTTTCGATGTTAATTGTGGTGGTCAGGATGTAACCAGCTGTCTGGCTGTAAAAAACTTACAGGTTCAGAACCGCCAATACCATTGTCGGCCTTGTTCATCTTAATAAGTTCAAAGCATCTTGGCTCGAAGTCGGTTACGTCCAAGACATGCGTGGTACAACAGGCCTGCAGAGTCACGAAAAACTGCCGTTAAACGGGTAAGCACAGAACTGTAGCCTGTGCGGCGTTCGTTTCGGTTAAACCTACAATTCGTTTCTGTAACGAAAATCCGTCGCGTCTCCACCGTTCGCTGTTGTCCTTACGGTATTTATTTTGCTAGAAGACCATATGAAGTATAATGCACTACAGACATCGGTATGCAGATACACGCATGCAGTTAATAATTTGGCACTTACAAGATTTATCATCAGTCGACGGCTTGGCGGTAAATAATAAAGCACATAAATTATTTTACAGAACCAAGAGTTGTTAACAAGTAAAAAATAATTCAGTCATTTCCACGCAGTACAGTAACCATTACGTGTAAATTAAGAGGCCACACCGTCTTAACGGGGGACCGCAGTGGCTACAAATCGGAAGGTCGCTGGTTCGATTCCAGATGGTGTCATTGGAATTTTTCATTGACATAATACTTCCGATCGATCCAGCCTCTAACAGAAATGAGTACCAGGAGCATTTCCTGCGGGTAAAGGCAGCCAGCGCGTAGGGCTGACAACCTTACCACCATCCTGTGCCGTTGTCGCTGACAAACTTACCACCATCCTGTGCCGTTGTCGCTGACAACCTTACCACCATCCTGTGTCGTTGTCATGTAATCTGGGAACCTTAACTTCATGGAACCCTCTGGGCCACTCCAGGCCTACAACGGAACTGCTTTACCTCTACCTTTACGCCGTCCTAACGTTTTTAAGGTATTTATCAAAAACACCTGTCTGGTGTTAATACAGGGAGTTACAAGTGTAATGTAACAGCTTGTTACGTATATGTAACATTAAGTTCTGTCGTGCAGTGAGTGTGCCAAAAGATAATCACCTTACTGTTAACTACGAAAATAAATACCGTGCGCTGTAATATGTTGACGGAATTCCGTTATGGGAAATACGCAATTACGTAGGTTATTCGGAAAGTAAGAACCGTCTGTGCATATCTCTTGCGCATCCTCGAGACTGTCACTTTGCGCGTGTGCAGTGACTTCCTATACCAATTGAGAAGCCACAGACGCCATTTCGTGAAATTAGTTTTATGTTTATGTTTGTTCCTGTGCGTTAAACATGTTTAAGACAATTGAAAGGGGCCGCCGACTGTGAAATACGGTCTGTAATTCGTTTTTGAACACTAGGAATGTGCTACCAAGTGAGGTTCATCACCAGATTTGTCAAGTGTATGGTGACAATGCGATGAGTGATGGTATGGTTAGGAAATGGGTTTGGATGTTCAATGAAGGACGAGAGAACGTGCACGATGAGGCGCGAAGTGCGCGTCCATCTTTGGTGAATGATGATTTGGTGCCTAAAGTCAACTAAAGAGTGCGTGACGACAGACGTTTCACGATTTCTGATCTGTCCCTGCACTTTCCTCAGATTTCAAGGACTCTACTCTATGACATTGTCAGTAGTGGCTAACATCGCAGGCGGCCGCATTCTATGAGGAGGGTATACAAAAAACCTGTGCCCCGCTACAATAAGTGCCTCGATAATGGTAGAGAATATGTGGAAAAATAGTTTGAAGAATGTAGAATCTGATAACAATAAAATTTTATACGAAAGCTTACTCGATTTTTTTACAGCGAAATGGTACTTACTTGCTGAATAAGTCTCTTATATTTTCAATCCCGAAAGTGGTAACTTTTTTGGCCAACGCAAATAAGCCTAGACTATACAAAATTATCTCAATAAGTAAGTACTTTCATTTCTTTAGTATAGCTTATATTAAGAGAAACATGACAGCTGAACGGTTCTTTTAGCTACCAGTGTTGAGTACTACTTTATCGCATCGTTGACACACCTACACCAAGTTCAGGAATTATATGTAAAGTTCCCAACAGCCGGCCATAAAGTTAATGATTCCACGCACAAACTGCCACGGTATATGGTTTAAATACAAAAACGCATCCATTCTACAAGTATACGTTCCACATCAGAAACGTGAGACTTTATATAAACTGGGCCATTAAAACAGTCATTCGTATCACGATCTGTAACTTTCTCCTACATGTTTGGAATTCAGTGAGAAATGAAACTTTCATATTATCAAAAGTAATACAAGTTCATCTGCAGTTTATTCCCTATGTGGCGATAAACAGTCAACTGGCAACCACAAACGAATTTGCATCAGGAGAGGTTTCACTTCAGGGGTAAACGAGATATGGAAACTTCCTTAACTCTTTCGCTTTCAATTTTACTTTTGTATCAGATGCATAAAGAACGACTCTAACGCAAAAATGACAGAAAAGCCAACACAGTCAGATTAAATGCAGTCCGAGTTCGCCCGTGATTATAGAAAACCTTCAACTACAGAAAGGACCAATACTGAATTCACAAGAGCCGTCACTGGAACCTACATCGAAGCAACCGAATATATTTCAAGACGTTACATCCTAATTCTTTATAATCCCTTTTGATACAATCCTCCACATATGCCTGGGTCTCTCAAGTGTTTTTGTCTTCAAGCCAGACGACTCAATTTTGCACATTTTATTCTTCTCAGCGTGCTACACAAGTCCTGCCCATTACGCCTTCTTTAATTTATAATCTCAATAATATTTTGAGCACAGCAAAGAGACTTCTACACTTTTGTAACAAATATCCCCCCCCCTCTCTCTCTCTCTCTCAGATCCGAATATTCTCATCACCCTATATAAAAACGCCTACTTGTATGTTTATTCGACATACTGCAGCAGGTCATCCTTTCACCAGCCTCTCAAATGTGCACACTACGATCGTGTCACACGATGGGACATTGCTGCTGTTATATCTAAATTTGCCACCCACAATGACGTCTCTAAGACCCGACACAAAATAATTACAAAAAATACGCAAATATTTATGTATTATTCATTACGCATAAATATTTATCTTCGACCCGAACTGCTCAAAGGCGCCAATTTTCGCGTCGGCCTAATCACTAACAAAAAATGCAGATTTCAGGTTTACCTCGTCATGTGGCGACCTAATTTCCAATATTAATCTGTTGTCACAGAGCTGCGTACGATTTCTAGTCGACCATAAAGTACACTCGGAATGAGTGCCTACCGACATTTTAATGACAGCTCGATTCATAAACACCGTAAAAACAGCACAGTCCAACAAAATGCCATCACCTACCAAGGAATCCGTCGGGATGTTCAGAAAATAAGTCCAGTATAAGCACCAAGACACGTGTAAGCCATAAACTCCAGAGTGCTTGAGACACGGGCAGCGTGCCTTCTCCAGTCATTGTATGGGAAACAACGGCCCGGTAAATTTCGGGACCACCGAGGGCATGATTCGGTTCGACTTAATACCACTGTTACTGGAACATGACGCCGTAGGCATTCCGTAAGCTAAGTTACAATGTCTCTTATTTTCTTCGCAATATTTGATTTTGGCTCGCACCAACCAAAGAGTACTCATACCAAAATTTATATGTAACACAAAATTAATATGTATATATTTAGGAAGTAATACTTAGTCACCAGTCCTTAATATTTCTGACATGGTAAACATTTAAGGAAAACGAAGGGGCAGTAATTTCCTAACGTAGAAACTGTGAGCAACCTGCAGCAATAAATCTGTTATCTGCAAAGACATTTGTTTGTTTTTCCCAACAGGTGCTGAAGGAAGAAAACCAAACTGTACTTCTGTGTTTAAATAATAACCGAGTTTGATAATCTTGAGTTTTATTGAATGTATAATGAAAGCTAAAGTGATTCAATACATATATAGAGAAACCTGTCTTACATGGAAGCAGGGAATAATTGAAACGGAAATTCAGCGGAAAAATTTTACAGCCCCGAGGGTTTGAAGTCCTTAGGATCTGAAATTCAAGAAGCTGTATTAAAAAGAACCTCCCCGCAACTTAAAAACATTTTGGTCCCCTGCGGTGCCGTTACAGGCAAATTTCACTGTATAAAATTTGGACTACAAAAAAGTAAGTTCACTGTATAACTGCTGACAAGACAATAAATAGTAAGGGGTTAGGTATGTTAACACTTACAGTCGAACACAACTATATTTGTTTTTATTACAAGGAATTAACAACAACGACATGTTTCGGTCCTATATGTGGGCCATCATCAGGTTGCGGTTAGACTTACAGCTTAGGCTATACCAGAATGCGTGTAGTGGTTATGGGTTGTGATGGGGGGGGGGGGCTCGAGATCTCATTATATCACAGGGTACCATGGTCCCGGGTGTACACCCGGGACCATGGTACCCTGTGATATAATGAGATCTGATGATGGCCCACATATAGGGCCGAAACATGCCGTTGTTGTAAACTCCTTGTAATAAAAACAAATATAGTTGTGTTCGACGTTAAGTGTTAACATACCTAACCCCTTACTATTGTACAAAACACAAAGGGGATGACGCACATTAGAACTGACAAGACAAACCAGCCGTGTGGTAAATGAAGAAAAAGCCCCGTAGTAAAGGAGTTCAGCCTGCTCCACAGTCATACTTGTACACTTGAGGGAGTTACACGTTTAACCTTCCGAGGATCGAGGTTCATACAAATTACACATACTTCCGTTCTTACCTCACAGAGAACACAATCCGTGTCCATTACAAAGAACAATCGTGGTAAACGAAATTAGTTCCCGTTGGGCTTTAAGTCAGTAGGATTTATGGTGAACAAAGTGGCAGTCGGAAGGGATTTTCTCGTAAAACTTTGGTTTTCGACTTCCAGTATCAATCCACCAATCTCCAATACTCAAATTTCATCACCACCGACGTTACGTAATCTTAAGAACTGACAGCGTCACTAAACAGAAACCTTTTCACTTGCTCATCATATAGAAAATAAGCATATATTCACTAAGCCGACAAAAGATGTGTATCAACTGTGGCGTAAGCACACATGACAGCGAGTCCAAAAGGATCAGTGCGATATCACACATTTTCATGTCTGTTCAATTGTTTCCTGCTGCTGAAGCTGTTGCTGATCCATCATTTACATCACAGAGTGTAACATCTGCTGCGTACATCTTTAAACTGTGGGTCCAGCGATGTATACAGGCGCGACGCCTCTCTGTGGAGCCGCCAGTGACGCTCTCCCACTGTGACAATAGAGGCACCCTGCTGATCAGATCTGCCCAACAAATCGTACGATGGGCACTATGCCAAAACTCTGCACTTTCACCTTGCTAAATTGACTGCTACTCTTTTAAAAATCGTTCAGAATTTGTCCATTCATTGCGGCGATTCTCTATCCGGCTTCTCGATTACCACAGGTTATTTCCAGGGGTGTCACTAGAATCCCAAGTATTTTAAATAACCCACTACTATCGAAACAGCGCATTTTAAACTAAAAAGTCTTAACAAAATACTGAAGTACAAGGAACTATACTGCATATTTATTATGATAGATTTAATAATAACCCTCTCATTCACAAGCAAGCAAAAAGGGTTAGCAAAATTTCCCATAAATTGAAAAGAAATAATAAAAAATGCTTGGATCAAGCTTCATGGAAATATAGTAAATATATGAAATAAAGTGAAATGCCAACTTTATGACACTAGGTAATTTTATTGATGTATTCTTAGCTCGACATGTTTCGGGCGCATACGCCCATCATCAGGAGCATTAGATGTTGAGTTGCAGCATATGGTTTTCTGCACCGAGTTTTTGGATGGGTGG
>Ga0123352_10018980_pt1 | contig 10961 bp, 6 predicted proteins | sample TergutLab28metaG_FD_89700 | JGI IMG/M metagenome (GOLD analysis project Ga0123352, IMG submission 89700) | Labiotermes labralis P1 segment gut microbial communities from Petit-Saut dam, French Guiana - Lab288 P1 | ecosystem: Host-associated > Arthropoda: Insects > Digestive system > Gut ... | reverse complement strand
CAACAGACAATCCCGCTACATAACACCAGCACGCCTCAAGTCAGCCTACACAACGCAACAAGTAGTCGCAAGCTCCTGAAGATGGACGTATTAACGTCTGAAACATGTTGAGCAGTAGATAATGAAACAAGTGTCATCTAGTTGGTCAACCTTTATTCATATACAAGGAGACTTCAACGCTAAAGCTGGAAAAGAGTCCTATTTATATCCAGCACGTGTAGGACACAGCCTTCAGAACGGCACAAATGATAAGAGAAAAGGAATAGCAAATTTAGCCCTTGGAAGAGGTTTATCTACGACAGGAACATGGCGTCAACATACACATCCACGAGGTTACCTGGAGATCATCTGACGACAAACTGTTTGACCGTACAGATCACATATTGGATGACAGAAAACACTGCACGAATGTGTGTGATGTGAGATGCATGTGAAGTGCTGAAATACAATCAGACAATTCTTTAGTGAGGGTCAAAATGAGATTGAAAATAAAGGGAAGTGAGAAGACTAAGAAAAGTGATATAAATGAATGGGATACCCGTAAATTAAATAAGAAAGAAGTAAAAGAAGAATTCATCAAGCAGATAACAGCAAATGTACAGAATACTTGCTTAGATGAAGTGGAAGATATGAATTAAATAAGAAACAGAATCAAGAAAGGGATAAATGAAGCAGCTGAAAAAATTACAGCAAAGAAGAAAGACACAAAGAAATAGTCGGTTTGATAAAGAACGTCAAATAGTATCGGAAGATAAAACAAGAGCTTACAACAAAATGGTTAACAGAAACCATTCAAAGCGAACAAGAATATAAGAAGAAGAGAAAAGAAGCACATAAAATATTTAAAAGAGAGAGAGAGAGAGTTTTGTTTAAATCAACCCCGGAGCAAATGGAAATTGCTTATAATAACAATGAAGCGAAGAAATGTTAACAAGAAATGAACAGTATAAGAAAATGATGCAGACCACACACAATACTGATAAGAGATAAGGGAGGTAACACAGTAAGTAACAAAGAGAAAGTCCTGCAGAGGTGATTGCATATTATGAACAGCACTGCGAACTGCAAATGGAACGGACAGTGACAATAGATAGGAGTGGACAATACGCGTACAAACTGCAGAAACGTACGTTGAAAAATGGAGAAGCAATTGAACATGATACTTTTCCGGCCGAATTGATTAAATGGGAGGAAAAGGGCCCAAGAAGGTCATTTATGAACCCATTTAAAAAATACGGGAGGAAGAGATCGTACCACATGAGTGGAAATTTGGCATGATACGTCCAATTAATAAGAAAAGGGACAATGATTATGTGCGATAATTATAGAGCGGGAACACTGCCATGTACAGCATATAAATTCTGGCAAATATTTAATATATAAAAGTAGTACCTTATGCTGAGGATATTATAGGAGAATACCAAGGAGACTTGCATTGGGGAAGATCAACTGTTGATCAAACTTTGCTATGTGACACATATTGGAAAAAATTTTGGAACAGAAGACAGATGTGCCTCATTTATTTATTGATTTTCAAGACTCGTATGACACTGTATAGAGAATGGAAATAGCGAGTGAAATACATATTCTAGGTTTCCTTAAAAAAAATTAGTTATACTGTTCAGAATTTTAAATAATAAATATAAGCTGAGGTTAAAATTGTTAAACATTTATCCTCCAAATTTCAAGTTAACAAATTTTTGAGACAGGGAGATGCAATTGCACCTTTCCTGTTAAAGTAGTATTAGAAATTACAATTAGAAGACCTAGAGAAGAAGTTTGGGGAACCATATATGACAAATGTTTTCAAATTATGGCAAATGCTGATATGATGGTTAAATGTGAAATAGATTACAATAAATTGGACAAGTATTTACATCACTGATCGGAAAACAAATAAGATGCGATTAGATATAAATAAAAAAAAAACAAATTCATGAGAGGATCATGAAAGCCTAGCAGTGTAAATGAATATGTAAAACTTGGTATATACACTTTAATTTTCAAACAACAAATGCACTTACATAAAATTTCAAATAAAAACACTTAAAATCGCTCCGACGTGTTTCGATCCTTATATCATCTTCAGGGAGCTACGTTTTTCCTTGCTAAAGTCATTTTAAAAACATTCACAAATTAATTCCTTTATGTAAACAGGATGTTGTGGCAGCATGTCTGTGATATACATTATACTTATTAAGTATATTGTCAAATTAGTAGAATAGGATATAAGAACCAAATATATTAATTGAGGTTTTTTTATGTGTATAAAATATATATGATCTAAGAATCGAAGCATGTCTGAGCGATTTGAAGTGTTTTTATGTGAAATTTTATGTAAGTGCATTTATTGGTTGATAATTAAAATGATTCTACGAAATGCACGGTGCAACAATAAGGACTGATATACACAATTTTGAAATGGTGAAGAACTGTACATATCTTGGTAAAATTTTAAGAAATAAAAATTAATTGAAACCAGAGACCGAAAAAAGTATTACGAATGCAAATACATCATATTATGCACTTCTGCCTCTACTAAAGAACCAATCAGTACTTAGAGCAGAACAAAAATAAAAACTTACAACCCATTAATAAGTCCAGTGGCAGCAGACGGAGCAGTCTTGGACACTGGAAAAACATATTGCTAAACTCTTGGCTGCTTCGCGATTTCACGTCACAGCAAAAGTGTTTCAGATATTTGATTATGGATGATAACAGCTCAATGTATAGTCTACACTGAATGTTATGTGCTGAACACATGGTCCACACTGATGTCATCAGCTCAACATATGGTCCACACTAATGTTATGAGCTCAACACATGGTCCACACTGATGTTATCAGCTCAACACATGGTCCACACTGATGTTATGAGCTCAACACATGATCCACACTGATGTTATCAGCTCAACACATGGTCCACACTGATGTTATCAGCTCAACACATGGTCCACACTGATGTTATCAGCTCAACACATGGTCCACACTGATGTTATCAGCTCAACACATGGTCCACACTGATGTTACCATGACCAACAGTGCTGCTGCAACTCAAAATCTATGGATTCTCATTATTGCACTATCAAAAAGTTTATAAAGTTAAATTGCCCTTTTTTCCCATCTCCGCTTTTTATTTCGGAAGTTACGTGTTTCTACTACAGAGTGATACCGAATTGATTTATTCTCATATTGGGCAGTTATTGGGTATTGCTGTTTACTCGTCCCTTGGCGGTTCACTTTTCCCTCCCGTATTTGTGTTTATTCATTGTTTATTTCGCACAAAACCAATATGCGGAAAAATTTTTTTTATAAAATATTTCACGAAACTAAAGGGAACGTGCCCTGTTTCCTAGCAATACAACTGTCTGACAAGAATCTTATTAACTCTCAGTAGCATGATTCCATATGGGCTGAACCTAAGAAATTCATCTCAGATTGCAAGAAGAATTATGTGTTCTCGACTTCATTCAGATTGTGTGTGGGCCGCAAACTCCTACACCTTGCGTTTAGGACTCTGACATCGAAACCTACGATTTGTCGGACAGACTTTTAATCTGTACGTAGTGGGTTGTCGAGGGATGTACGCACAGTAATGGTTACCAGTGCAGTGCACTATGTAACACTATGCTAAAACTTAAGCATTTCGCAGCTCTTGTGCTTCAACTTAAGTGCTAACTTAAGTTTGTAGGACAGCAGCAATTGTGTGTGTGTGTGTGTGTGTGTGTGTGTGTGTGTGTGTGTGTGTGTGCGGATTAAAAACCGCCGGAACGCAAGAGTAAATGCTGTACTTCTTCTTCTTCTTCTTCTTCTTCTTCTTCTTCTTCTTCTTCTTCTGCACTACAGCTCTGGTAGAGTCTTGGCTATCTCAACAATATCCTTCCATTTAAGGCGATCCTGGACTTGTTCTGCCCATTTTATAAGCTTCATCTTTCTCAGGTCGTTCCTGACGCCGTCTTCCCATCGAAACTTAGACCTTCCCACTGTTCTACTTGTAAATGGTTTCCATTTGTATATTTCTCTTACAGTACTGGTTTCAGGCATTAGAGTAAATGCTGTATAAACGCTAATATTCACAGATGCGCGATTTAATTTATTACCGACGTTTCGGGACAACCTATCGGTCCCATCCTCAAGGTTCAGGAATCCAGGAACCTTTAGGATGGGACCTATAGGATGTCCCGAAACGTCGGTAAGAAATTATCACTACTCGCTGCGTAACAACTCAGAAGAGCGCAGTTATCACGAATAATCATATAAATTTAAAGCCAACGTTTGGCGCAAGTAATCAGACTGCAAATGTTACACCCTGTGACGAAATACACAGATGTTCTTGACTTTCAAAAAGTCACGGTCGCACTTACCACGCCCTAAGTACATTTTCAGTTATGCCCAGAAGAAAACTGCGGCTTCCCTGCGCCGATGTACACAAAACTGACCTCTGCTTGACGTCATTAAATGTAGCCGTTTATACTGTATTTCTCCCAAACCGCACAATAAATGTAAGAAGTGCTTACTTACTCCACGGAGCAGAGTTCTTTCTAATAAGCTAACCGGTTTTCAGCTAGTCAAGAAATTCCCCGCATTTTTGGAACCCGAAGATTCATCACAGCTTTCACACATTCCCGCCACCTCTCCCTATCCAGAGCCAACTCGATCCAGTCCCTAAACCCACATCACTCTTCCTGAAGATCCATCTTAATATTATCCTCCCATCTACGCCTGGGTCTAAATGTGTGAAGTAAAAAAAAGTGAGTCAGTCCCGTTACAGGGCTGGAGTGGCCCAGAGGGTTCCAGGAAATTAAGGTTCCCAGATTGCGTGACAATGGTCCAGGATGGTGGTAAGGTTGTCAGCCTTACGCACCGACCACTTTTACCCCCAGGAAATACTCCTGGTATTCATTTCTGTTAGAGGCTGAGTCGACCCCAGGGCCATAGTGCGATCGGAAGGATTTTATGTCAATGAAAAATTCCAATGACACCAACTGGGATCGAAAATGTGGGAAGTACTGATATAAATTTATATTCGCCACTGAATAGAGTATTAGTGTTACCGTACCGATTTGAACTAAATTCACAGTCACCTAATCAATTGTTCGGACGTATCATATGTCAATTTTGTCCATCATCATCATCATCAGTAATCTGTCAAACGACAGGTCCAAAGCCTCTTCCAAAACGTTTCCTCCACACAGTGCGATCTATAGCTTCCTCCTTCAATTGACAGTATCCTCTACTGTCCTTAAGGTAATCCAGTAGCTTCCTACGTCTTCTTCCTCGTCTTCCTGTCACTTCTAACTGTCCCTTTATCTTTCCTTCAGTAACCTGTTTTAGAAGGCAGTTTCTACGCAAAATGTGACCAATCCAGTTAGCCTTCCGTTTTCTTATTTCATGTAGGATATTCCTCTGCTCATTGGCTCTAAGTAACACTTCTTCATTTCTCACATGATCGGTCCAACTTATCTTCTCCATCCTTCTCCAGCACCATATTTCAAAACTTTCCAGGTGTTTCTGATCTGTTGCCCGGAGCGTCCAAGTTTCAGCACCATACAGAGCTATGCTCCAAACATAGCATTTCATTAGTTTCTTCCTCAAATTTACGTCCAATTTGCTGGTAAAAATATTCTTCTTCTTGTTAAATCCAGCTTTGGCCATGGCAATTCTGGATTTAATTTCACACGTACACCTTGCATCTCGGACAAAAAATGTTTATCCGTTCCGACGAATTGGAAAGTGAAAATATTTGTCAAATGACCCAGTCAGGGGAACGCTGCTTAAAAACGTTGCTACCGTAACTGGCAATTGCTCTAACGTGGTGAAAAGAGGGAAGAAAAAATGTAAAGGTGGAAGACCGACAGTAATAATCAGAAGGAGGAAATAGTGAAAGCATAATGTACACAGAAGCACTAGTGCGAAATTTGACATATCTTCTTATAATAAAACCAACTAGATGCACTGATTTCTCAGATTTATTTGTGAAATAAAACTCTACATATTTTGGACAGTTCCTCTTTATCATCAGGTGTCTAGCACTGTACACGCAGCAATAGGTATATGTCATACAGGTTATACTGACTGCTTGTTTGGAAACAGTCAGCATTCACCTCCCTCCAACGTGGCCAAGCTAGCTTGGCCACGTTGGAGGGAGGTGGCTGCACAAAAAATATGACCAGTACCGGAGGCTGTAGTTAAAGTTTTGTGCACTCCTGATGATGGGTGTGGTTGACACCCCATACATGTAGAGTGAACTTGCAGAATAATAAATAGACTGCTTTGTGTTGCATCTCGTTGGACAGTTATTAATATACTTAATGCTTTAAGGTAATGTTGAATTATAAAAGCAGTAAGCAAACACAGATCTCAAGCTGGTAAAAACTACGTCATATGTATCATGTTCAGCAGGGGTGAACTTAGTAGCAAAGCACAGCAGATATCCCTTTACAGTCCTGGAGAGGCTCAGAGAGCTCCAGGACGCTGAGTCTCCCAAATATCCAGACAATCTGCACGTGGATGTGGTAAGTTTGTTAGCCTACACATCGGTCACCTTTACTCCCAGGAAATATTCTTGGTACTAATTTCTATAAGCGGCTGATTCGATACCAAGGCTATAGTGACATCACCAGGAATCGAACCCCCCACCTTCCGGCTGGGAGCGTGTTGCCTCAAACAACTGCGCCACCCCGTGCCCTAACAGTGAGTTTAGTAACTGGCCCTATTTAACATTAGCCGCACAAGTCATCTACCAATACGGTTTTCCACCATGCTGGAATTCACATGAAGGTTTATTCCACATATTTTCTGTAACTGTTCCTTCATACTTCCAATGAGGAGTACGAGATATTTTAAATAATCATTATTATTTTTTCTCTTGTCACAGTCCTTTTCTTCCTGGTACTGTACTTGTCTTCAACAAACGATGATCTCCACCGCTCCGGCTTCAAGCTTCGCGCTGCAGTACTTACCGTATAGTGTGTTGCGTTACAAGTACAGCTGTCTTGTGTAGTGAATCTGCTGTTGTTCCACGCTCCTTTTATCGCTGTACGAGTACACACACACTTGTACTTCAGTTTGTTTTTGCTTGTTTTTGCGACATTTCCATTCGCTTGTATATTATTATTATTATTAGTAGTTGTTGTAGTAGTAGTAATAGTGCTAGTAGTAGTAGTAGTGGTGCTAGCAGTATTAAGTGCTAGTAGTAGTAGTAGTGCTAGCAGTAGTAATAGTGTTAGTAGTAGTATTAATAGTGCTAGTAGTAGTAGTAGTAGTAGTAGTAGTGCTAGCAGTAGTAATAGTGCTAGTAGTAGTGTTAATAGTGCTAGTAGTAGTAGTAGTAGTAGTAGTGCTAGCAGTAGTAATAGTGTTAGTAGTAGTATTAATAGTGCTAGTAGTAGTAGTAGTGCTAGTAGTAGTGTTAATAGTGCTAGTAGTAGTAGTAGTAGTGCTAGCAGTAGTAATAGTGCTAGTAGTAGTAGTGCTAGCAGTAGTAATAGTGTTAGTAGTAGTATTAATAGTGCTAGTAGTAGCTGTAGTAGTAGTGCTAGTAGTAGTAATAGTGCTAGTAGTACTAATAATAGTACTAGTAGTGGTGCTAGTAGTAGTAATAATAGTGCTAGTAGTAGTAGTAGTAATAGTAGAAGTAGTATTAGTATGCCATAACAAGTCTCGTTACCAGGCTAATTAAACTCTTGTTTGGTCAGCTCAGATTCGAGTATTTAAGTATCAGAACGGAAGTAGGACATAAAAATGTAATCATAATTAGCTTAAGGCTAAACGACAGAGGAATTATGTTTCGATTTCCAGAAAGGGCAAGAGTCTGTCTCTTTTTTTAAAGCGTCCAGAATGACCCTGAGGCCCACAGAGCTTCATATGTAACGGGTACAAGAGTTTCTTGCCTCTGGTGTTATGAGGTCAGGCCTGAGGCTGATTACTCACCTCGTACTTACTCGTATATCGAAGTTAAGAATCAACGGAGCTGCACGTTCGCTTGCTCTCCTGTCTGCATAGATTATTCAGGGACAGCCTATCTTTACCTTTAACCTTACACTCTATCAGCTAACTGCAGCTGCTATATCAATACACGCAGAATACTTCTGTATCGAGAGCTTGTACCTAAATGGTGTTTATTCCTTCACATTTATCTGCAGCCAGATTTATTTTCTACAGATCTTTAATTACTGTTTTCTACTTTGCGTCCTGTGAACACTGATGTGGTTGTCAGGGAATTGATGGCCATATTTTTTAAACCTGCTGCTTTATAACATTTCAGTTCACTGTGAAATGTACCTTATTCATTTTGAATTTGTGTGATGAAAATAAAATCATCGTGTTAAATAACATAGGTACCGTGACGTGCTCTGCGGCAGTTTTTATGATCCCGCATACTAACTTTACTGGGAAGCTGTCAGGTATTGTTGCAATGTAAAATAACAATACATGAGAGAGTGTCGTGTGATCGTGCTCTGAAAGATACGTTTAGAACTGCTGCAAAATACTTTATACTGCGGGCAATGGTCTGTTATCAAGGGCATAGGACTTCAATGGCAAGCACATAAAAACAATGAACACCATAGTACCATGGTTTGCGTATAAACATAATCAGTATCAAAAGAGATTAATATTGTTCTTTTGAAAATAATCAAGATCATGGGAATTCAGTTATGTGCCGGGTAGCATAGTCGGTACAGCGGTTGGCTACAGGCTGGACGGTCCGGGGATCGAATCCCGTTGGGGGGCGAGAAATCCGCACCTATCCAGACCGGCCCTGGGGCCCACCCAGCCTCCTGTACAATGGGTACTGGGTCTTTCCCGGGGGTAAAAAGCGGCCGGGGCGTGACGCTGAACCCTCACCCCTTCTAGTCCCGTGGTCAAGAAAGAGTAGAGCTATACCTCTGCTCCCCTTATGGGCCGTACGGTCTGTACAGAGCCTCAGTGCCTGTACAACGGTGCACTTTACCTTTCCCTAAAGGAATTTAGTGACGTGCACATCAATATAATCAATACAATAGACAATTAATGGCTTACGTATAGATATAATCAATACCACAGGAGTTTAATGGCGTGCGTAGTAAATAATCAATCCTGCAGTAAAGCAGTGCCGTTACAGGCCTGGAGTGGACCAGAAGATTCTAGGAAGTTAAGGTTACCAGATTTCATGACAACGGCACAGGATGGTGGTAAGGTTGTCAGCAGTACTCACCGGCCCCCTTTACCCCAAGAAAATGCTCCTGGTACTCATTTCTGTTAGAGGCTGAGTCGATCCCAGGTCCATAGTGCGATCGGAAGGATTTATGTCAATGAAAAATTCCAAACACCATCGGGAATCGAACTCTCGACCTTCCGGCTTGTAGCACAGCACGCAGTAAGTGAATAGTGTGCATGAAAGATAATCCATGGTATAAATATTTATGGCGTGCATGTGAAATTAATGGATTGTATAGGGCTGTAATGATATGCGTATAGAAATAGTCAATGCTGTAAGAATTTTTGGCTGTGCGCATGAAAAGAGTTGTGTTATGTTGAGACTCCTGATGATGGACAGTAGATCTGTCCGAAACATGTAGAGTACTTTACCAAAATAAACTTGAGAAACAGTGCATGTCGTTGGCTTTTACTATAGGAATATATCAGGATGCATGGTCCTGCGAATGTCAAATATGTGCCAAAGCTTTCTCAGTGTTCATATCCTATTCATAAAACATGCGAACTCCTCCTCAGAATTCCTCTTTATTACTTCAATGCAAATTCCGTCATTGATATTAAAATTAAAAGTACAAAACGCACTTTTTTGTATGGATATTCAATATTTTTCGTATTTTATCTCTCATTCTGAACTCTTTCATGCGGGATTTGAGATGTTGTCTGTGACATTTTAATTAAAATGTTTTTGAAATTGATGGATGGATCAGAGGAACATCAAAATGATGAAGCATATTACAGATAAATACCATCCCTGCTGAGCGCAAACGTGTCTTTGGTTGTGGTTAATGTGGACTAGATTTCAAATCATTTGTTTGTGAACAGACATATTACCTACCCTGTCGCCAGATGTCACCACTTTATATGTATTTTACAGTTAATCCGATCAATGTGCCGAACGCGACTTTATAAGGGATAGCTGGAAACCCGCCGTGATAAAAATGATCATCGCATAATACATTTGAATGTAAAACCTTCTCTATTCATCCTTCGATTCTCAATTATTTCTTACTTCGGAAGTATTCCGTTAGTAACAAGTTTTCTTCATTCTCATTGATAACATTTGAAACAGATTTGTAATAATTAATGAAGTACCTGGCCCTGGGTAACTGTGAAGAAAGTCTGAAAAGCGAGCTGCATTAGGTTTAACAATAAGACTTGAAATGGTCTGAGCCCTTCAAGATCGGGTTGTGAGAAGATTTGCCCTTCAGACTTCAATCGTAGTTATTAACGGTACGGACGGATAAATATTCCGTGGCTCCAAGGGGACCATAAAGAATTCGATGTCAAAAAGGGGGATAGCCACAGACATATGAATTGACTTCAAAAAAATTAATTAAACCCGAGTTCAATATCCGTGATCAGTGGATTCTTTATTACGACGGCATGGCAAGGCTTCCGGAAACGAGTAGAAGTGAACGGCGTAAAATTTATGGTCGCAAATACTCATTTTCTCAAAAACAAAATCATGTCTCTTTTACTGTGTGTGTGTGTGTGTGTGTGTGTGTGGGAAAAAAATCAGTTTGTCGTATTGTCTATGCATATAGAGCATTACGACTAAGAGAGGCTTACAGTAAATTTCAGTGGCATCTAATGCATTAACACTGAACCAACAAATGCAGAAAGTTATTCATTAGATATTATATTATATTATATTATATTACACTATATTATATTATATTATATTATATTATATTATATTATATTATATTATATTATATTATATTATATTATATTATATTATATTATATTATATTATATTATATT
>Ga0123352_10018979_pt1 | contig 10962 bp, 15 predicted proteins | sample TergutLab28metaG_FD_89700 | JGI IMG/M metagenome (GOLD analysis project Ga0123352, IMG submission 89700) | Labiotermes labralis P1 segment gut microbial communities from Petit-Saut dam, French Guiana - Lab288 P1 | ecosystem: Host-associated > Arthropoda: Insects > Digestive system > Gut ... | reverse complement strand
TAGGTGGCGGACGCTTGTGAGTGCGGTAATGAACCTTCGGGTTCCGTGAAATGCGGGGAATTTCTTGACTAGCTGCAAACCAGTTAGCTTCTCAAGAAGGACTGCACCATGGAGTAAGTAAGTGCGTTTGAGATAAATTAAGAGGAAATTATTATTTCCTGTTTGTGAAAGATAAGGCATGACGAGGGAAAACATCTCTAGAATTTCTTCATCCTTCTAGAGAGATAGGCAAAGCAGTTGGAAAGTCTGTCTAGGATTTATTTCCCTTTCCTGTTTGTGAAAGATAAGGCATGACGAGGAAAATATCTCTAGAATTTCTTCATCTTTCTAGAGAGATAGGCAAATCAGTTGGAAAGTCTATCCAGGATTTATTTCCCTGCCCTAAATTGGAGATCGCTGATCCCGGTGGCTGCGAAGTCTAAGGCCGCGGATCTGCGGTGGCTCGCTTGCTGGGATCGCGGGTTCGAATCCCGCCAAGGGTATGGATGTCTGTAACCTGTGAATGCTGTGCGTTGTCAGAGTTCTCTGCGACGGGCCGATCCCTTGTCCAGAGAAATCTTACTGAGTGCGGTGTGTCTGGGTGTAATATCGAAACCTTAACATTGTAGAGGACTTGACCCACGAGGGTTGTCGAGCCACGAAAAGAATGCGAGCACTCGGATATCCATCTTGAGGGTTTATCTGCAGTGCCCGTGAGATTACCGGAGGCGACGGGAAGTTGTATGGAGGATGCATGTCTTGTTCGTGACGGATAAAAGGGAGAGAGTAGGCTCTTCTCCTATCCACGTACGTAAACTCATACTCTTGTAAAGTTTAAATAATTTATGCACACGTATGTTACAGGGTGTATATTTTGAAGTGTTCCTCAGTAACACAAATTTATCAACTGCTTTTTCCGCAAATTTAGAACATTCCGAGGCTTATCTGTGTACTAAAATAAATATAAATGCAGGTTACAAGCGAAATCTACCGTCCCGGCGGATGCAGGCTTCCCACGCGGTCAAGCCCCTGTGGCAGACGTCGTACTGGGACAAGATAAAATGGACATTCTGCTCTAATACTTTTTATATTGCACAGGGACACGAATTAAGTTAATAAAAACCGAAAGGTGTCTCTGAGCGTAATTAAGCACCCAGATGTGAAAGCGTATGGGCGCGTGGAGAGGTGGGTTCCTGCATCCTTGACATCGGCAATAGACTGATGTAGATTGTCAGCTTCATGCACAGGCCGTTTTACACCCAAGTAGAAAGCGCTCAGTGCCCTCTGGATGGCAGATTGATTGAGTCTCAGATTCCAAATAATTCGTAACGTCTGTTTCGGAATTAGGTCACCTGTTTCTTGGACACCGATCCCACAGCAGTTGTCGTGGGCGAAACATTTATGGAAATACGCCATGAGCCACCTACGAATCACATCTTCATCGCATTTCTTCTTTTTAACTCACTATGAAACATGAAGACAGACGTGGGCGCACAGTGACACGCAGGAAATGTATTATTATTATTATTATTATTATTATTCGATATGGATGTCTCTAGTTATAGGCCTTTTCTTTCCGGTACTTCTCTTGAACCAGCGGTGATCCCCACCGCTCAGGCTTCAAGCTTCACATTGCAGTACTTTCCGTATTATGTGTGATGTTCCAAGTATAGCTGTCTTTTGTAGTGAATCTATAGAATGTCTTCCTGGTACAGCTTCCAAACTTTTCCTTAAGCTTCTCGTTACTACTCCAGTGGCTCCAATTATTACTGGTACAATCGTATATTTCAGGTAACACATTCGTTGTATCTCTATACAAAAAAACTCTTGCATTTTAACTTCTTTTCCGCTTCCTTTTGCACAACATTTCTGTCTGCGGGTATTGCCAAATCTATCAGTGTGCATGTTTTCTCTTTTTTGTTTTTAATTATTATATCTAGCCTATTTCCTGTAACTTCTCTGCCTGCGTGTACTGCTCGATTCCACAACACTGTGACATCTTTGTCATCCTCCTCCTCATCACCATCATCATCATCATCATCATCATCATTACGGGAGAAAGAGCTTTATTACTCTAACAGTTTCAGGCAGTGCCCGATCGTCCTTATGGTAAACTAATACTGCAAACAAGTTAAGTGTAAGGAACTTAAAATATGGAGTGGCGGGAGTACGCAATAGAGGAATGGAGCTGTGGGTTTGGGTTCAATTTTGAATTTGCAGGGCGACATTACGACCGAATTTTGATTGTGTTGGAAGAACCGCGCTTGGGTGGAAATGTGGAAGTTAACGTTGGAGATGCTACGTGCCAATTTCTAGTACAAACAATTTAATGCCCGTCTTCCAGTCCCACAATAACCACACAGTCTTCATTATGAAAGCAAATACTGAACATTAGTTCATGGGAATAACCATTCTTGATTGAGGAAATCACAAGAAATACACAAATATCCTGTGGGCAAAATGAACAAAATAAGCGGTGTAATAAGACGTAACATTTTGACGCGTTCGGATAACCATTGTTGCACTGGAAAACGACAATGCATTCTGCGAGTTTTGTTGGGGCTACATGTCACTGTCAGCTGTATGAAAACATTGGGTGTGGTACAACAATACTTCTATGGCAAATTTAAGTTGACAGTACAAATAAAACGTACGTAAGTCTTCTTGTAAAGTGCACGATGATGCAATGAAACAAAAGAACCTTCACTTGTTTTTAATTTGTTGCAACATATCTTAATGATCGATAAGCCTGTGCCCGGTCTGTCAGTGTCTGCTTAGTAATGTCCGGAAAACATTTTAGGAGAACAAACAAAATTAATCAGTTAACTAGCAATACGTATTACACATTCTGTGTGTGTTTCTGTATTCTTTCCTTAGTCATCCGGCATGCAAGTCGCACCTATTTTTGCGCCGTATTATATTGTCATCTATGACCTGTCCAGGTCTAAAATATTTTCCAGCGTTATCTCATAAACGGCACGATTTTCGGACAAAACGTTATTGAACAAAAAAAAAATGTGTGTTTTTTATTTTTTCTAAAAATTTGTCAAAAAATATTTTTCATTCTAGGAAAAACTCAGCGAGGTGTTATCATAAAATGTACGGGGTTTTCATGTAGAATATCAGTTTTTCTTGTCAGATGTTAATCAAATTTTGATCTACTCAACAGATGTTCAAAAAATTCTCAAATGTCAAATTACGTGAAAATAAATCCAGTGGGAGCCGAGTTTGTTCGATACGGACGGACAGACACACAGACCGACTGAAAAACAGACAGATAGACCTGACGAAAGAAATAGTCGCTTTTCGCAATTTTGCGAAATTGAATAAACATTTTCTTACTTTAAAACATGCAGTACACACAAATGCCATTAGATTTTAACGATTTAAGGACCAACAATAATCCTTATATTTAAAGCCCAGTTCGTACCGCGCAGTAAATACTGTCCGTCTTGGTTATGAAAGCCAGTCAGTTAATGTTACATATTGAAATAAAGACAGTTTATTCTGAGATCCATACAAAAGTCATAAGCGCACTCAGTTATCAGAAAGTAGAATATTTTATTGTTAAACTCAATGGCCAGTGGACTAACAAACTTGCTTTAAACGGCTAAACAGAGAAATTCGTCATTTTTGTTGATTTAGACACCAAATAAGACAATTCCAGCAATGGTTCATGACGATCACAGAGGTTCCAAAGAAGAAGCAACTCTTCCTTATAAATCACAAAGAGGAATTCAACACGAAACTATCTCTTCCGTCGCTTTCAGGCACGCCAAATTTATTCTCCATTTTCTTCAGGACACACACACACACACACATTCAAAGGCAACAGAACTTCTCTACAGAAAGGACGTTTCTTCGAGTCCTTATTGAATCGCTATACGGTCTTCACTGCCTCGAGGTTCCTGACGTCAGAACTTTCTAAGTTCGTTCGACAGTCCCTGAGAGGCTTTCAGACGTTCAGGTAAATACTACCATTGCCTTCGGGATCTGGGTTTTATTCATGAACTACAATTAATATGTTCTAATGTTCACTTCTGGGCAGGAAAAAAGAATTTAATGTGGAGGTTAAAGAAAGAATGAAGCTGTACCTGTATGCAGCCTATAAACGCCATTGCTAGGAGGGAGACGACTTCTAAATTCTTTTGCCGATTGTCAGGTAAGGATTGGCCATGAACAAAGCAAAGTGTGCGGACATTACGAAGCTTGGGTATTCTAATTAATAAAGCTCCTATAGTCGTCAAATTTAGTTTAGTACACTGTATGTCATGGGGTATGCGGTGGCGTAGTTGGTTGAGGCAGTGCGATACAAGACTGAAGGTAACGGGTTCGATTCCCGATGGTGTCATTGGAATATTTCATTGACTTAATCCTTCCTGTCACACTATGTTCCTTATAGAAATGAGTACCAGGAGTGTTTCCTGAGGGGTGGGGCGGGTAAAGGCGGTCGATGCGTAAGGCTGACAACCTTACCGCCTTCACGTACCAACTGTTATTAAATCTGGCAGTCTCAATCCCCTGGAGTCCTCAGAGTATCTCCAGACATGCAATGGAACAGCATTACCATTTTTAACAATATATTTCACGATACTATATTAATTGTAATGTTGGTAATATAAATGGTAGGAAATTAGAAGCCGGAGGTATGTTTACTATCATGATGTAGAGACCAGTTTTCATTAAAATCCCTTACTTGTGTCAAAGAGTCCCTGCAGATGACACAAAATGAACCAAAACAATGACCCACCATGGGGCCACAACAAAGTGTAACTAATATGTTCCCTCCCCCTTAGCAACTAACACAGAACACCCAAATATAACTACAGTAGTAAATCACTCTTTATATTTAGTAACAGGCGCCGGGATAGCTTAGTCGCTGTAATTGCTAGTCTTCGGATATTTCAAACGTGTAATCGTAGTTTTTATACGTTGCAACCATCCATGTAGCGGTGTAATACACGCAAATATCACGACCAACTGGTTACAAAATGTTTTTATATTCATTATACAAAACTCCTACATGTTTCGGCCATGTATACTGGCTACCTTCAGGGCGTTACAAGTTCTGTCGATGTGTACAGCGTATATGGCAGTAGACAGGGTGCCAAAAATACTTACTTGCTTACTCAATGTTTGAGTCCTTCTTGAGAATCTAACTGGCTTGCAGCTAGTCCAGAAATTCCCCGCATTTCACGGAACCCGAAAGTTCATTACCGCACTCACAAGCGTCCGCTACCTGTCCCTATCCTGGGCCAGCCCAATCTAGTCCATATACCCACATCCCACCTCCTGAAGAACCGTCCTAATATTATCCACCCATCTAAGCTTAGGTCTCCCCAGTGGTCCCTTTCCCCCCGGTTTCCCCACCAATACCGTATACACTCCCCTCTCCTCAAGTTGTTGACACAACCAAACACAGTTGGTTGTGTCAACAACTTCTTGCATTCGATGTTTAGTTCTCTCAGTGTCTGATTAAACGGTAAGCCTGTTATCCTTCACAAGACAAACTACCATTACAAGCTTATAGACTACAGTTATCATGCGTCTGGCACGCATCTAGTCAAATGTTTCTGGTACATCGATTCACCTGGAGAACTGAAAGACAACAGTGGTTATGCCAGACGATTAAATTACCTCAGCAACGGCAAAACTCTAGAACTCAATGGAAGGCTCCATGCTGACTTGTTCAATTCCAATAAAATGTTAAATAATGGCGTGGACATGAACATTAAGCTTACATGTGCACCAGAAGCTTTTTATATTTGGACCCTTCAGACGACAACAAAGTGTGTATCAAATTTTAGACGCTACTCTTTTTATCGCTCAAGTGGAATTGAAGCCCACACTTTTTCTTGCTCACGCTAATGTTTTGGGAATGAAACGCAAAGCACACTATCCTGTTACACATACTCAGATTAAAACTTTTACCGCGTGTTCTGGGGCCCAACAGGTCTCTGTCGATAATGCATTCCTCGGACCAATTCCAGAAAGGATTCTTATAGCATTGGTTAAGAACGCTGCATTCCTTGGTTCTTCAAGTACAAATCCATTCCACTTTCATCAATGTGTTACGACAAATCTCGTGTTGTATGTAAACGGTGTTCAGCACCTTCCCGAGCCACTCACTGTATATTGCTCTTCACACTTTGGGCTACCAGGGCTTACGAAATACTCTTTTCAAGTGCGGGTATTCATCACGATGACCGTGCTCACATGATTACCTTATAAATGTTCATCGAGGGCTTCTACATATTGGGCTTTTGACCTAACACCAGACATAAAGCCGGACGAAGAACATATAAGTCTGCCGCGTTAGAGAAATGTGCGCATTGAGGCACGGTTCAAAAAGCCGCTACCAGAACCCATCACTTACATTTTGTATGCTGGATTTCCTCGACACGTCGAAATCGACAACACTAGAAACGTGACTGTAGAATGAATACCATTCATATCAACAAAGTTTTAACTAAACATGTAAAGTATTCTCAAGGCGTTTATCCTATAGATCTTTTAACATCCACACTTATAAAGCCCTCAATAATTGCCATCAACCTCTATAAACCTTAATGCCCGGTTCGCATTGGGTAGCTGTTCGTATTTCCGACTCTGGGTACGCCGAACATTTTGATTCGTACGTTTTGCCACCCTACAAGCTCGAAGTAATGGCATTCCTGCAACGCCACTCAATTTCTTGGACATTCAACCGCAACAGACTACAGGCCTCAACTTCCAACGTCTTCGGGCATTACTGCTGCATCTACGCCCTCCACAAAGCCAAAGGACAGTCCATGACGTCATTCATGAACATGTTTGTACCTGCTCGCTACACCTGCAACTATAAAATGGCAGTGCGCATGTTCCGCGTTCAGTTTGGAGTGTGTACCGCTTGCGGTCAGTTGGAGCAGCAGCAGTCGTACAAACCGCAGATATAAATAAAAGTAAGTTCACTCACGATTATCAGTCTGCAATGCCTCTCTTAATGATTGATTTCACATTCTTGGAAGGGCGAGATGGTGAACTCGTGGCCAAGGAATTGGCGGCTGTCGATTCCCACGGTAACAGGGTCTCATCACATGTCTTTAAGAGACCCATGGCTGGGAAGAAGTACCATCTTTTAACGCCAGAATGAATCAGGCTATTGACCACGGGTGTAATTGGAATGATGTCGATGTACTGTGTTCAGACTGTGTTACATCACGAGGCATCATCTGCCTTTGCAATCTATTGCTTCGGTTCTCAGAAAACACAATTTATTAGTGGTCTTATCGACCGTAAAGTTATTGACATCACTCAGCTAGGATGCCCCCCACTCGCCGACATAAGTCTACCAGGCATCAGCTGCACGTTTGCATGTCACAAATCCAGATATGTTTGTGCATTGCGGACGGCTTATTCTATGGCACAGTGGCTGAATTTTTACATTTTTAGTCTGCAGTATGTAAAGTGTCCTACTCAGTCTGCATAGCATTGATGATTTCCAGATGACGGGGTTGCTTCTTCGTACATTCTCCTTCAGCGAGCAACATACAAAGTACGTCTCCACCTACCTCAATGAGGACTTCAAACCACAGGTGAAGAATGGAACTTCTTCAGGCCATGTGGTGTTGAATGACATACAGTGGTTCATTCTGGTGACATTCAAGAGTAATATATTGAAGAATGAAGTACACGAACTTGATGACGCGCGTCATACCCTGTCAATGTACTGTGGACGGTATATACGCATCACGAGTGAGAACACTCAAGTGTATCTAAGCAAAAAAATATTGGTCACAGCTGATGGATTTAGCGAGTGCTTGCATAGACAGACAAGTGATCACGTTTTGTAGACTCCAAGATGAACTGGTAGAGTGGCGAGATAAGTGTGTTCAATCAAAGTGCTTCTGTACACCTCCAAACACAAATGCCATTGATTACGATACTTTGTGGAATGAACTAACGTATAAAACCCAGTCTTCTACCAAATAAATTCTTATAAATGTCGGTTATTTGATTCGTACACCTATTTTAAAAATGTATTTTTCTTCTAATAACCTATATTGTGTGTATTTGATATGTAAACCTATCAATAAAATTGTATTTTAATTGCATTAAAATTGTATATATTTGTAAATAGAAAAATGTGTATTTATTTATTTATTGCCCAAATTCTTTAGCCGCCATATTGTAAAATGTTATGTTATAATTTAAACATTGTGGACTTTAATAATTAAAAAGAGCGTCCTAACAGTCATATTGTAAAATGGTGAACTTTAAAGTTAGGTTATATTTAAAAATAGCTCCTTGGCGGCTATATTTAAAAATAGCGAATTTAAAAGTTAGGTTATAATTTTAAAAAATTCAAAAAGAGCGCCAGTCCGCCATATTGCAAGATGGCGCCTATCCAAGACGGCGGCCAAATAGGTGCCAGGCAGTCTGGGAGCCAAAACAAAAGGGTTAAAGGCGACAAGCTGTTTGGGACTAAAATAATTCTCATAATAATTAGATCGACTGCATATCGGTCAAGGACGTCTGAATATTAATTAGGTAATTTGCATATGAATCAAGGCCGTAAGAATACCAATTAGAACATTCGCATATTAATTAGGTCATTTTTATATTAATTGGGGGTGAGGGAATGTAATTGACCTACTTCCGGATATCAAAATCTTGTGACGCCATTTCTTGTCGGTAATGTGGCACCCTATCTACTACCTATGGCAAATTATCATAGAAAACTGCCAGAAAGTATGCATGTATATAAAACATAATGTAATATGAACACAATGATATTTGTCCCTATATAATTAGTCAATATATAAGTAGGTAGTTATAACGCTAAAATTTTATTTTAATTTATTTGATTTTTAAAAAATTCCATTCATGTTGAACCCTTGGAACAGGCCTGCATAAAGAACGGAATATCCGATCCAGTTTAAATGAAGGAAACATTACAAAACCACAGATGATACGATATGATATGATATGATATGGATGTAACGTTTAATTCTTTTAGTACTTATAACTTTTTAAAATCGAATTAATTAAACTAAGTTATTAAAATTACTTGTACCTGTTTATGTACAGATGACTTATATAGAGAAGTATTCATCACTGCTTTCTTATTAAATTACAGTATAGACGAACATTCCGCCAATAATATGTGACAATTTTCCATACGCTCTGTGCATATCGACCAAACTCATATCTTCCCAAAAATGACCAGGCTATATGGCTCAAACAAGTAGCGTTTATGTGTAATAAATACACACTCTGTAGCTAGTTAGTGCTGTAACTCGTGTGTATTGACGGATCGTTGCGTGCGTTGTCAAGTACTCACTACCTTATGCAAAGCATCCAGCCGACCTCGCAGCCGATATAACCTGCTATTTAATAAGGGCAGGGGCGCTTTCGTTAGGGTTAAAGAGGCTGAAAACTACTTCCATCTATTAACCGAAGTTCAGAACGAATAGAACTATGCATCCTTTGTCCCACACGCCTTCATGGTGTGCAAAGGAACTTTGCCTTTATCTTTACTTCTGCAAATATATTCAAGTACCGCAAAATGTTTTGGGGCTCAAATTCAAACTTCTGTGAAATGCATTTTATTCATTAGCACAAGTAAATTCAAGTTTATAAGTTTGAGTTTTACTCCTTATTTATCATTTTATTATGTAATTTTACCCTGAGAAGAAATCAAACACAAACCGGGAGCAGAACGGATATCCCTAGCTGCGTTATGTAATTCCACACATTCCTTTCCGACTATCGGCTTTATGTGTAAACGTGTCTGGTATATTCCAGCAGTTTGATCTTTAGGTGTTTCAGGGACGGACGGCGTAATTAAATAGAATGTGAGAATATATCAAGGACAAATGTACCTAGAAACACGTATCCTAGCAACGAAAGAGAAATAAATGCATGTAAACAAGGCACGCAGTCACGAAGGCAATTGAGTGGGGAAAACAAAATTAACTGTGTAGATATATACAAGTGTCAGATCAGGTTTAATCCGCTTACAAGCGACAGTGAACACAGTTCTCACAACAGCACAGCGTTGGATGCCTGACACTGAAAGTATCTGAAATTTACTTCAAAAAGCATTCCTTCTTTTACAATCCCAAGTAATGCAATTACGTTTATAAACAGGTCTCTCCTCGACATTCAGAAAAAAAACGGATTCGCCTTATAAAGGTCTCATCTCTTCCTTGTGTGCTGCATGTCCACACAAAGGACATGCTTCTGAAATATTTGGAGGAGAGCAGGTACACTAATTACTAAGCTCCCCAATCTGTGATTTTCTCCATCCGCTAGTAACTTCCTGCTTAGTAGGTTCGTATATTATCATCAGCACACTCTGCCCATGACGTAAGAGACCAACTTTCACATTCATACAAAACAAAAGGTAAAATTAAGGTCCGAAATATATTACTATTATTTAAAAAGGTGATTAATTTGGTGCTGTGGCAGCATGTCATATTGTGTACGTGGTACGCTGCTGATAATGCGCCTGACTGTGGGTGTGTTTTGTGCATAACACACGACACACACATATTGTCAGGCGCATTCTCAGCAGCGTACGACTTACACAATACGACATGCTGCTACAACACCAAGATAATACAAGGAAGTTAATTTGTGAGTGTTTTTAAATATATGATTTTAGCAAGGAACAATTTAGCTCCCTGAAGATGATCTTAGGATCGAAACATGTTGCAGCGATTTTAAATGTTTTAATGTAAAAAAAATTTATGTATTTGCATTAGTTGGTTTGCTGATTAAATGACTCTACGAAATGTAAGGTGCAACGATAAAGAACAACACTTTATGATTGGACATGTAGCAGGCAATCTTCGAATAAAACGCGTTCATTCGTCAAAACAAACATGAATCACATAATGATGTGTGGTGTGACGTCGTGATATATATATGATGTGTGGTGTGACGTCGTGATATATATATGATGTGTGGTGTGACGTCGTGATATATATATGATGTGTG
>Ga0123352_10018977_pt1 | contig 10963 bp, 6 predicted proteins | sample TergutLab28metaG_FD_89700 | JGI IMG/M metagenome (GOLD analysis project Ga0123352, IMG submission 89700) | Labiotermes labralis P1 segment gut microbial communities from Petit-Saut dam, French Guiana - Lab288 P1 | ecosystem: Host-associated > Arthropoda: Insects > Digestive system > Gut ... | reverse complement strand
CCCTCTCCTCACCCATACGCGCCACATGCCCAGCCCATCTCATTCTTCTCGATTTTATCACCCGCACAATATTGGGTGAGGAGTACAAATCATTTAGATCCTCGTTATGCAATCTCCTCCATTCCCCCGTTACCTCGTCCCTCCTAGGTCCAAATATTCTCCTCAACACCATGTTCTCAAATACCCTCAGTTTCCTTTCCTCCCGCAATGTCAACGACCAAGTTTCACACCCATACAAAACAACAGGCAACATTATAGTTCTATATATCTTAATCTTTAAATTTTTGAATAGCAACCTGGAAAACAAAAGATTCTGAACCGAATGATAGCAAGCATTTCCTGACCTCAATCGGTTCTTAATTTCTTCCGCAATAGAATTTTGATTTGTTAAAATTGTTCCCAAATATACTGATTATTAATTAATATCTTAAATTTTATGCTATATAACAATCCTATTACAAATGACCAGTTAATAAATCACATTAAACATATTCTTGAACAAATATCACGTAAAGTCTTAGAAGACACTAAATTATAATTTCGTCATGATATCTAACATCCATAATTTCGACATTTATCCTTTGGAATAAAAGAGGTAAAAAATCATAAGGTTGTTTCTTTGAATGTACATATCCGCCTACAAGCTTTAATTTATTCTGTGAATTGACAATATACGTGAAAGGAAACTTTGAAGTCTCGTTGTTCAGTGCACTGAGACGTTACTGAACGAAATGTGGGCTGTTTTGGATGTTTGACATTATTACGTAGTAGGGATGGGGATCGTGACCGTTTGTGATGTGTGCAGTTCACCTGCATGCAGTCTCGCTGCTCTAACTCGTAATTCAATTAGAGGGATCCAGTTAGCGTCAGAGAGCGGTAGAATGTTCTGCCCACCGATGTTGCTAACGCTGTACAGTCAACGAAGTCTCTATAAACACACTGCATATCGCCTACATTGAGCATCAGTTTTCGTATAATGAAAATAAATAAATAAATAATGTGGATTTGTCCCTCACATTCTTTGAAGGCACAAAGGGAGAGTACAGATACAGTTCCACGTAGTCTCTACTTCGATGGCAGATTGAGAGTGACCAGCCTCAGGCCCCGGCCGCTTTATCCCTGGGAAATAAACCCAGTACCTATTGTGGTGGAAACTGTATGGGCCTCAGAGCCAGTATGGGCGTTCTTGGGAATGAGAAGGTTTCTTTCGACCACGACTCGAAATCCAGTCCATCCAGACCGTAAGCTCAGGCGCTTAATGTCCTACGATACTCCTGGCTCCAAAGTAACTAAATATGAACACATATTTTACGAAGTAATGTAGGCCTCATAGTGGAAATACAAAATTGAAACTCAGTTATCTGGCTAGAAAAAAAAAAGCAACAGAAATGGGGCTTTGAATATCCTACAATTAGTGTCATCAACCGAAGGTTTCATACGATGTAGCGGGAAATATGCAGTTTGTGTTTAAAATTAGAGTCTTTTGGGACCTGTACCTATCACTGTTCTGTGAATATACTTAAGATGGAGCAACACGTCCTCCGAAACTTCCAGACTATGTATCATTCTTCACAGCGTTGTAGCAGAGAACAGAGGAAACTTCCGCAGCACCTTCATGGAAACCACAAATTCTGCAGAGTTATCGAAAAATTGAGACTTACAAAGCTAGGAAAATAAACAACTATATTTCGAAAACGTAGTAACACACTCCTAACAACTACACTTGATCGTGGTACATAATTGTTAGTGAAATATAGAACAGCTTTGAAACATCATGTATGGCACTGCTTAAAGCTAGGCATCAACCGCACCGTACACACGACCTACGCAGCGGCTCTCAAGAACACCACCGATCCAAAAACTCGGTGCAGAAAACCATATGCTGCAACTCAACATCTAATGCTCCTGATGATATGCGTATGTACCCGAAACATGTCGAGCTAAGAATACATCAATAAAATTACCTAGTTGCATCAAATTGGCATTTCACTCTATTTCAGTGCAATAATTCTTCTTTCTATATTTTAATACGTCTATTAGCTGATGACGACCCATTTCGGCCGAAACATTTTGAAAGCAAATTTCCCGTAATATGTAATAAATATTATTCCCATAATATATAATAAATATCTTTAGTTTTGATCGAAGATGTCTCTTTATCTATTATTATCATCATCATCATCATCATAATCATCAGCGGTACGAATCAAGTTAATATTTCGGAAACCCGACGAGGCGCTTTGGAGTTCGCCGATTCAACAATAAAGAGAAGTAGAAATGACAGATCGTGAATGGTTGAGGTCAGGAGCCCAATTGCTGCCACAACAGAATTTTTAAACTAGCACCAACGTGGAACGAATGAGTTAGTTGCTCGGAATTGTGTTGAAAAGTCATTATACAAGGTTATACATATCGCCCCGACACATTTCTTAAAATCGGAGCACTTTAATGGCGGAAGGGATTGTAACAGGCAACCTACAGATGGAAAGACAAGGTATCCAAGTTTTTTATTTACATGCGTCATAAGTCTGCCCTCTGTGAAAAGGCGTACGTCAAACCGATAATCCACTTCCTCCCATGCCTGCTGCAGCAAAACAGTCACTGCATCGCTGGCCACCAAGATCACCTGACCTAACGCCATGCAATTTTTGTCTCATGGGAATATGTCAAAGACTGTGTCTCTCCACCGCCTGTACAGAAGGATCTGCCTGAGCTGCGAAGACGAATTATCGCTGCCATCTCAGAAATCAATCGTGGCTTGCTGGAGCGGGTATGGGCGGAAATGGATTATCGGCTTGACGTCTGTCATGTCACAAAGTGCGGACACGTACAGCAATTATGAGGTATGCGGAATAAATCTTGATAGTTTCTCTTTCTATCTACAGGTCGAATATTACAATCCTTTCCGCCATTAATGTTTATTGATTTTATTAAACGTATTTGGGAATTATTAATGACTTGTAATTTAGCGCAATAAATAAGGTATATTTAACCTTGCAGTGACTTCTCATTTATTTTTATAACTATGGGAAACTCTTTTACTGAACTTAGTTTGCACTCTTTTTTTCTGACTGCAACGCTACTGGGCCCACATTCAGGCTATTATTAAGCGCCATAATATTACTTATCTCTTATAAGTCAGGGTTCCGACTAGGCACAATTTGGTGTGCGTGACAATACACACACTGACATAACAGATTCCAAAGACGCGCTTAACAGATGTGCTGGGAACATGAGGTAGGAAAGAAGAGAAGCAACTTCCGCGACGCCAGAGGATTTCTTTTAACAAATCAACATCAAACATTGCTACGAAGTTTACCGTTGCACGAAAATTCTTTACGTCACTGTTTTTTATGACACAGCTTGGACGCTATGTTGTCTGGTGTTCAGACGCAGCTGTATCTGTTTCTGTAGCCTTTGTACTTTAAAAAGAACTCATAAATGAAGTATAGCTGTGTCCATATGTAACAAAGGGAAGTAAATATTCTTTATACAAACAGCATACCACATGATAGAATATGTACGGAACAAAACTAAGGAAACAAATGGGAAAAATATTTTTCTACACGAAAAGTGAGGATGGTGTACAAGAAACAAGGAAGAGTCAGAATAAAACAGTATATATAAAAGAGGGACTGTAGTACGTTTATACGTATGATGTACGTTGTTTCTGCAATCATATCTGACTGGCAACAGAAATACAAGAGAGAAGAACAACTTCATTATGTAATACTCTTTGTGTTGCTTCCCTTCTTGAATGCGTAGCAAAGCAAAAGCTTTTTGTTTTGATCCCTTAGAATGTTTCTTCCTTTACCTTCTTTGATATTTTTTTTTCCAAAAGGCTTCGCAAGCATAGACCATTTCTCTCAAAACCGATCCGCACGTCGAAGTAAGAACACATGTTCTTCCTGAGAAGCTGGATGTTTCTTAGCTAGTCAAGGAATTCCCCCATCTTGTGAAAAAAGACGGTATATTTCCGTCTTCATGTTTGACATTTCATTTGGTTATGTAACGAGCATTGGAGTATAATGTAAATGTAATCACTCTTTAAATACGCAAAACAAACTGAAGAATAACAAAAAACCAACTAGATGCCACTTGTTATTTTATTGTACTTCTTATAGGCTCAACATGTTTCGGGCATTACTATGCTCATCATCAGGAGCTCGCGACTGTGTTGTTGATTACCGCATTGGTCGTTTCGTTCTTGGTTTGCTGTATGTAGGAGGTAAGGTGCAGTTAGGCTGGAGTAGTGTCCGGGCTGCAGGCTCAAGCACACTGTCCAATAAACATCACATACGCAAAACAACATTTTGTTAAAACATCGCTCTTTCATCTTCCGACAAATTCATTTACCAAAATAACAAATATACAAATATGAATTAAAGTTGATAACCAACAACATACAATTATTTTGTTTTATTTACTCCTAATCGGCTCAACATGTTTCGGGCGATGTTTTCACCCATCATCAGGAGCATATCACTGTAACTACAGTCCACCGATGTTGCTGCTATACGCAACACCAGCCAGCAGCAACATCGGTGGACAGTACCAGAAGCTGTAGTTACAGTGATATGTTCCTGATGATGGGCGAAAACATCACCCGAAACACGTGGGGCCGATTAGGAGTAAATAAATCAATATAGTTGCATCTTGATGGTTATCAACTGTAAATACACTAAAGATGAACGGAAACACGAAAGTTAAATAAATATACGAAATGCGACATTGCGTAGGGATCTCAGGTTTGTATCAGATACACGATGTTATGCCGATCCCAGTGGCCATGCCGTCTTAAGCGTAGGTCTGTGGCCGCTCGATTGTTGGAAATGCGAGTTCGAATTCCGTCGGGGACGTGAGTGTCGTCAGGTGGTGGTCTCTGCATCGGTCCGATCTCTAGTCCTGAAGAGTCCTGCCGAGTGTGGTGTGTCTAAAGGTTGTTTCTCGAAACCTCAACAGTGAAGCTGCCTAGGCTCAAGTAGGACTGTTGTGTCAGAAGGGAAAAATACAGGTATTATTGATGTTCAATAATTCAAAATTATTTAAAGTTAGGTTTTAAACTGTGCGTCTAGATTACTTTTATATTAGTAACAGCTTACAACGCTGTGATTCCAAATGGTTTGTAGTTACAGACTTTGGTTGGTGCTGAAACAAGTGCTTTGTCTTTGTTTTTCAAAATGTTTTGTATTTTTTCATCATACTTAAGTCGACCTACAAACCAGCTTATAGCCTATTTGTGACTTACATTTTTGTTATTAATTTTCTTACTTTAAGATGTTAGTTTATTTGCATGTCGTTTCTTCTGTTTTGTATTTCCTCCTCTCCGTAAGTCTGATACGGTTTATCCTGATGTTTATGTGCCGCTTTTTTTTAAACTCTATATGTATGGGCATGTGGCGCGTATGGGTGAGGAGAGGGGGGTTTATAGGGTCTTGGTGGGGAAACCGGTGGGAAGGAGACCACTGGGGAGACCTAGGTGTAGATGTGTGCACAATATTACCATGGATCTCCAGGAGGTGGGATGTGGGTATATGGACTGGATTGGGCTGGCTCAGGATAGAAATAGGTGGCGGACGCTTGTGAGTGCGGTAATGAACCTTCGGGTTCTGTGAAATGCGGGGAATTTCTTGACTAGCTGCAAATCAGTTAGCTTATCAAGAAGGACTTTGCACCATGGAGTAAGTAGGTATATGTAGAGCTTCACTGTTTTTATGTGTATTTGACATGACCGATTTTAATACATTATAAATTTCAAGACACCATGTACTTCAATTTTCGGATGCGATGTCACGAATGTAGCACGAAGTGCTGTATTTCCTCTGTGTGTTTCAGGTGTACTGAAATCTAGTTGTTGGCTGGACAATCGTGCACTCCTCCTCTTTTTACTGGACTAGACTCTCTAATATATCGGTATTTGCGATCGCACGCGCACGCGCGCGCGCGTTTCGTTCAGTAGTTGACAGCAACCGCTGATGTGACGGATGTCAATCTTTCGTTTATGTTCCTGCATTTTCCACGACTGGTAACGTGAAATGTATCCAAGGCGTTTTTTGTACTTTCAGAGTTGTGATTCGTGTCCAACATATGGTGGGCAAAACTGGAGTCTGCTTTGTTCTCAGTGACTATTTTATCTTCTCCGGACCTAGCTGTAAACCCTTTCATTAGCCCCATGTATTATTTAGCCAATACTGACAACTTAAATGATACAATACAAAGAGAATTCCTTAAATCTGTTTGCTTGCCAGAAATCTTTCAATTGTGTTACTGGTTACTATTCTTGTATTTCTGAACACCTTTTAAGAAAGTTTGTCTTTTTCAACAAACGAAATTTATCAATTTTCCCCCCTTTACAATGATTTTTCTTACTTTCCATGCTATAAATATTACAGTTGTGACACTCACTAGTGTGAAGGGCTTCTGAATAGTAAGGATTTCGTTTATCTATAGCAGATAATGGGTAATTTTATATTCTAGTCATCACGTAACCAAAGGCAGACGGCTCATACTCAGGGGGATTATGGAAGTTTCGTTATTATGTTACCCGTGATTGTGTTTTCCCGAGTGTGAAGTGTTGGAATGAATCATTTTTTGTTGGAATCACAATGTCTAAAAAATTAATTTTCTTACTATATTCTCTTTAAATTATCGCAGTTATTGTGCTTAGGTAGAAATATTCCTTATAAATAAAGTGAAAAGCCATCTTGATGCAACTAGGTAATTTTATCTATGTATTCTTAGCTCGAAATGCTTCGGGTAAAAACGTCCATCATCAGGAGCATTAGACGTTGAGTTGCAGCATATAGTTTTCTGCACCGAGTTTTTGGAACGGTGGTGGTCTTGACAGCCGTTGCGTTGGTCGTGTGTACGGCGCAGAAAACCGTGACGCATAGCACCATCCGCAAGTAAAATAACAAGCAAAATTATACTTCTATTGCAATCTTTATGGTATTAATAAAGAGGATGTGGATCAAACTGAACAAGCATTCTCTGAAATTAATCCGTTCATGATCTCTACATACATGAAACATTTTAAATTGGCCACCTTTCAAAGAATTTATTAGCTGCCTCTACATTTTGATTTTTCCTGCATTCTGTTCAAGAGGTACGTGCGCATACTCAGTTTTCTCAGCATATACTATCAGACAAATATTCTTAATGTCGATTTAAAACTTCTGCGCTTTCTTTATTTTTACGCTTTTGCCAATAAATTATTATTATCAGCACAGAACAGCATTCAGTGACATAAACACTGGTCACCCTCCACTCCTTGCAACTTGATAATCAGGCCCCTATATAATATTAGCCACGTTATTTATAGATTTCAGTAGAGGGAGCTAGCATACTGCCTTCTGTCGAAATGGATCAAGTCGAAAGGAACCCACAACAAATTTTGGTATTATGTACTTTCGGGTAGTTTCTATCTACGTCACTACCAGAATTTGATGTTTTCCATTCAGTTTCAATCTCTTATGGTTGACGCGGGCTTTGATAATGACATATTATGCAACACATTTGAAAAGAAATGGGGATAAAGCAGTTCCGCTTTTCAGCCCATTCTGAGTAGGAAATGTATCTGATAGATAATTACTTGCCCTGCTTTTGTTAGAGACTTCATTTAAACAATTTTTTATCAACGTAACTATTTTCAGGGTTTTTTTCCATGGTGCCAAAGCCACTAGTGGGCCAGGACCTCCTCATTAATGAGGATTCACCATCGCAATTAGACACACCACGCTCTGGACGACTGATCGGCCAAACGCAGAGATCTCTGCCTGAAAACACACAACACTCAGACGAAACGGACTTCATACCCCTGCAGGATTCGAACCCGCAATTTAAAAAATACAGCAGCCGCAGACCCTTGGACTGCGCGATCGCCGGGATCGGTGCCATGGATATATGTGACTAAATGAGTATATTACATAAAAACCTTTCTTAACTGAATAACAAATTATTTTTTATTTTAAAAATATTTGAATTATTGCCACATTCGTCACTTTCAACGTAAAACAACTATTTGACATTCTGTGGATCGTGCATCATTATGCAGTGGCTTAATAAGTCACAGTAAGCAATAGACAAAGTAGATGATATGTACAATATTTTCACTGTAACGTAAGAGCTTACTGCATTTTCTGAAATAACTTTTTTATCCAAAAAAATTTTAATATAATCTGAAACTTTACGTACAATACAATATTTTATACTTTTAGTGACAATATATATATATATATATATATATATAAGTAATTTTACATAATTAAGTATATTTTCAGCGCGATAAATACCATAAGCTGCATGTACAGTAAAGCTACCTGCTGATGATGAATAGTTAATCTATTCGAAACCTGTACAGGATGATTATTAAAATAAGAAAAACAAGTACATTTTTATGGTCCTTATTACGCAACTATAACAACTAGTTCTACGCAACAGAATCATCCTCGCAAAGCTAACGAGCAATTTGAAGTTCAAGTAAATCAGATAACGTAACCGAATGCCACCCAAATACCGCACTTGTAAGTGTCCGTCGAGTATGATAACCGAAGGTTCTATTCTCCGTTTATATAAGTTTGTAACTGGAACCCATCCCGAACCAGATAAAATCAGTCCTCCGTCTCTTGTCTGGCTTCTTCGATACTTATTCGAATTATATTTTTCCATTCACCCGTAAATCTTCCAGCCGTGTCTTCCCTTCAGACTTACCCACTAAAAAGGTATATAGATTTCTCCTCTCTTCCATTCAGACTGAATATGCCGCCCATTACATCCCACGTCATTTGAATGTCCTCTTAATATCGTACAAGGGGATTCAAGTATGAGACTTCTCATTGTGTAATTTCATCAGCCCTCCTACATTTTGTACGGATTTATATTCTCCCAGCTTAAATTTTCGCCACAAGATTTTATTCTCAAATATGCTAATAACATATTTATACGCTGATTCTTAATCGGTATCTGTATTTTAGAATTAAGCATAATTTTACATTACTGTAATTAAAGTTAAACCAATTCGTACTTTGAGATGCAGAGTAGTAGTAAACAACTAAATAGAAGATAAACAAGCAAGGGCAATGCTGAACTTCACAGAAACAGATGAACAACTGTCTTACAGTTTGTATTGTGCAAAGCGTGCTGAAGCTTTTCACAGTAGGTCACAATGAATTTACGAAGAATAATGAGTATCTTGTACTCGATGCACTGTTGACGTTTGCATAGTTTCATTGCTAGTCGCCCCAGATATAAACCAACTTGGTGTAAGCTTTAATAACAACGTAGCTCTGATCCCTTTTACACAAATGTCTTTACAATTTTGTGGAATATAATTACAACTCCAATTTAATTGTAACTAACACTTCCCCTGCTAAGCACAAGATATCTCGTTTAAAGCAATGTTCTTACTGCTTTTCGTCCATCTGCTACTTGAGAATAACCAAGAAAGAAAAAACCTCGCCATCTCTTAACAGATAAAAAGAAACTGCAGTCAATGCAAAATATCCAAGATTTTTCAGCTATTATATGCACGTGTTTAACATTAATAATACACACGTGGCTTAATTAATGTTTACGAATATCTGAAAGAACAGTATAAAATAGTAACCTAAAATTAGATAAGTGATGTTACACTGTACTCACACCTAGCTCAAGAGAGAGCTTAATGAGTATTTTGTAAGAACGAAAATAAAGGCTTCGGATCCATAAACGGCCAAAAATTTCACAAACAGCTGACCGACTACTAACTGCTAAAAACGAGTTTACACGGTTTTAGACGTCATATATTGCCGAACATTCAGTGGACTAAACTTCACGGTATACGCATGCGCAAAACGGTTACGTAAGCTTCAACTCGACCGCCAGTCTGCATCCCTCTGGCGGTTCTTTAAGAGGTGCTCTTCTAATACGCGTTTTTCTCTAAGAACATTCATCACAGCGGCCTATGGAACACTGCAGCGGGAAACATGATATTGTGTAACCTATGCGCACGGAAAAAGATTAGCAAGAGTAGGGGATCCAACATCGAACTCCATACACCCTGCAAACAGCATACCCTCATTCAGAATCTCACAATTCCAACTTCGCTGCTTCAAAAAATAAATCCCCCCATTTTCATTAAGTAACCATCTCCACGACAGAAAATCCGTCTTGAGAAGCTAATCACATGATAAAGAAAATCCCTAAATTTTATGTAAACTGAAGACTTATCACCGTATTCACAATAGTCCGCCAAACTTCTGATCCTGCGCCAAATTAATCTTTCTACGTCCTCGCATAATATTTATGTAAGATTCATTTTAATATTATCCTCGTATATACTCACAGGTCTGCAAAGTTCTCCTTTCATTTTGCTCACCCCCCCCCCATTTTTTAATTTCGCATGATTCCCGCAATAAACCGTGATTACTGTACAATAGAGCATGTATCATCTTGTCTTTGTAATGAAGATTAGCAGCAATTCTTATAAACTGTTTAGACGTACTTAAAGTTTCTGATGGTTAAATGATGCAGATTGTATAAACCAGAGATTTTTGTAAGCCACACTACTTAGGCTTGTAAGGACACTCCAGCACAACACAATTCTCTCTTCAAATGGGACTGGTTTCAACAAAACGCTAATAACACCGGTCAACAAAGATTTTGTCCCATGATGAAAAATGTCTGTGTCTGATGTATTTTTGGACGGTGAATTCGAATATGTTTCCAGAATTTCTCTATCATCCACACCTTTCGCTCCAGGTTAAAGGGCCGGAATCTTCTGCGCTAGGACACTAAGGCGTGTTTTTACCGTGGGCGCCATGAAGAATTCAAGAATTTCTTCTCCCAGGAAGAAGGTGTAGTGTTTTGCAATGATGTTTGTTCCGTTATGGAAGTTCTTGGCCATGAATTTAACCCAGATCAGTGGCACTTGTTTCCTGGTTCGTCAAAAGTGAGCTTGAAGGTGGTTCTACTCCACAACGGAAAT
>Ga0123352_10018974_pt1 | contig 10964 bp, 7 predicted proteins | sample TergutLab28metaG_FD_89700 | JGI IMG/M metagenome (GOLD analysis project Ga0123352, IMG submission 89700) | Labiotermes labralis P1 segment gut microbial communities from Petit-Saut dam, French Guiana - Lab288 P1 | ecosystem: Host-associated > Arthropoda: Insects > Digestive system > Gut ... | reverse complement strand
GAGTATATACCATGCTTAAAATATTCAGTACCTATATTTGTTGAATAAATATATAAAATGCAACTTTAGAGGTTAGCGGTGCGGTACGACCACTATAGTTGACATTAGGCGTCAAAAGGTTAACAAAGGTCAACGAACGTCATGTGTTCAGTGTTCAGTTGCACTGGAAAAAAAAGCTGTATAGTTAGCAATCGATTTCGCATAAGAAAATTCATGAACGTAAATAAGATTATTCCATGACAAAACCAGGGACATGCGCAAGCGCTTCTTCAAGAAGGACACCAACCTGCGTCTGGTTCAATGTGTTGTTAAGGGGTGTAGGACTCTGGAGTAATGACCGCACTAGACGTTGCTCGGGAACCGCTACTTCCGTCAGGACACACAGCGCTGCTCACATACGCAGAAGACTGCGAGATACAAGGTTAGCAACGCAGCGCCTACAAACACTTCTGCTCTCTGGCCAGTGGCACCTACAGTCAGGCACACATGTTCAAACTCATCGAGGGAAAAATACAATGTTGTACATTTTGAGTGCGATGTATAGAAATATATTATATTTATTCCAAATAATTATTCACATATTCTTCAATGAATATTATTTCGTAGTAAATTTTCCTACATTTTTCGATCTACAGAGGCCATCTTCAGGGACAGCAGTGACATAAAAATATATTTTTGATACAAAATGTCATCGAAGTTGTTCATAAATACATTAAAATTAAAACTAAAATAACAAGTGGTCCTAAAAAGTGAACATTTCTACTGTAATTGTGTGCAATTATTTATACTCAATACAATACTATCTTCGGGAAAAAAAACCTGTTGTTTATAAATCACTTTAGAAGAATAAGCATATTCTTTGAAGATAGAGGCAGAATGTGTCTACCGAAATGTTTACAATTTCTCTCACACCGGGCGGCGTCACTTTTCATCGTAAAGTAATCTTGAATAACACAGCTTTACTATAAAAAGAATGCACTGTTGGTAAACGTGCTTCTTCACACCACAAAATACGGTTTGCTTTTGAAATCTTGAAAAGAACAAACCATATATTGAGACCCAAGTGTCTAGGGAAGTAATCGAACCTGTATACGCATCGAGACAAATTTTTTTCTGCCACCACAGCAATATTGTGCTGCGATTTCTCTAGATTTACCACACAGATATGAACATTTGGAGCGTATCTTAAAAGTGCAGCTGAGCGCTATACCAACAGACATTACGACTCTGTCTTTATTGACTTCTCAGATCTTCCGTAATTGTGTAAAGACGTGTTATTACTTTATCAAGGCAAAGGAGAACTTTGACATGAATCATTGTCTAAAGAATAAATAACATATTCAATTTTTTATTCGAATTAATTTGTAGTAAAATTTTAAAACTTCCATTCTGAACTATTTTACGGAACAAAATAACACTTTTGTTCCTTTCTGCCGTAACCACCATCCCTGGATAGCTAAAAACATTTACTTTCTAAACTACCCAGTAGATATTTCACTTAATATGCTATAACGAAGCTTACCGGAATCAGTGAAGTGTCTCAGATATGACACACGTGGAATAGGCGAGACAATCTCCTTCTTGTGGAGTTATTCTCTTTAAAGAACTCGTATACTCTGTTTAGGATTTTATTTGTAATAAGGTTCGACGTTTTAAATAAACTGTTATTATTTCCTTCATTTACACTACAAAAGGTGCTCGGAAGGTCTCAGTCTACCGTTCTGCATGGTGAGTTAACCTTTTGGCGCCGGAATTATTTTTTTAATTTTAGCACATCCTGTATATAAAATGTGAATAATACAGGAGCCAAATACGTTAGAATTATGAAACAAACTGCAGTTTGAAGAGAAAAACTGTTTAAAATATTCGGTACCTATATTTGTTGAATAAATACATAAAATGCAACTTTGGAGGTTAGTGGTGCGGTACGTCAACTATAGTTGGGGTTAGGCGTCTAAAGATTAATAATAAAATGCTTCGCAAACGAAGTACAGCTAATTACGTTTTTAAATCATCAGAGTGGGATCAACTTGTGAGACAATCACTTCCGGCTCACAATGGAAGACGACTTAAACAAAATTCTTTGCGAGTCCTGATGAAAATGACAAATCGAGATTGTACTTAACTAAAAAAAATTCGGAAAAGATTATTTTTTGAGAGCGCTTGTTATCTTTTTGTTCAAAATTTATTTTCTTTCCGTCTGCCTAAAAACATCGTAGCAACTGATACACAAAAGAGCGTAATTTTACCATTAGAGTTTTACGAGTGTACATTGTGTTCACTCATGCTAAGTGAGGGAAGTAGATCGAAGGTGGGCGAAGACAGCGCACTGAGGAATATACCAGTATTTGGATCTAAGAGAATATGAAAAGAAGAAGGAGTAAGCTGCATATTTTTAAGTTTTATAGTGTACGCTTTTCACTAAACATAACTAGGATAATGAATTCAAGAAGACTGAGATGGATGGGAAGTGTAACATGCATAGGATATAATGAATGTGTACAAAAGTTTGATCGGAAAACCCGCAGGGAAGAGATCTCTTGAAGGATATATATGGGGCAAGGATTTTTGGGTGAATTGTAAATACATGGTGTGAAAGAGTGTGGACTGGGTTCATCTGGCTCACAATGGGTGAATGTGGCTATCGTTTCTGAACAAAATAACGGAATTTCGGGTTACACAAAAGGGAAATGATTGCGGGACGGACTATTCGCTTCTCACTGAGGACTGCTTTCGATGGAGTTTCCAGAAGATACCAAATACAGTTAACTCTTGCAACCGGCGTTTTCTCGAACAGTGGCTCATTCTTGCATTAACAAAGAGCTACAGTGCCATAAATGACTCGGTTTATAAAACAGAGTCTCTTACTTTAAGGGCAAAGACAAAAATTATTGGTTATGCAGGGCGAGGGGAAATGTTTCTCAAGAATGGAAATTTTTATAATTAAATTTGTTATAAAAGATGAAGTTTCGAGTTTCGTTTGGTTACAGCCTATGGAGTTTGAAGTAGCGGGCAGGTGGTTTCGGCTTGCTGGCTCCCTTGACTGGCATTGCCGCCCGGTGCGTAGGAGGCAGTCCCTGGCTCCTAGCCAGATCTCTACAATCGCAGGACTGTGCCAGCACCATCCCACGCTCAATATCACACCGATTATGGAGTGCATGCAGATTGAAAAGTCGACCCCCTATATGTCAACGTTTATAATAGACCAATGGTTTGAAGTCTTTGTCTTCAAATTTCTGTTTTTATTTCTGGATTTTGGTCGCGTACGGAGATTTATACTAGTCTGGAAAGTTCTGTGATGGGCAATTTCCAACGACGTTATAGTCCGCATTTCGACTAAAAGACTAATTTCCTTAAGAATGAACGAGGGTACCAAAATGAAAATTCCCACTCGTCATCACTGAATTTCCTACTCTTGATGCTGCCGTTTTCCTCTTCCTTCCTTTCTGTTCATTTTCCCCGTCTCATAAAACATACTGGCTGCTATCACTCGCGCTTATATTTGACTTCCAGCCGTCATTAACGTTACGGTCTGCCGGATGTGACTTCGAATGGCCTGCTAGACGAATACCAACGAAACAGGTACGAACGTTTCGTTGGAACCGGCTGCCTCCACCTTCTACGCCGAAATATGGCACACGGTATCAGCAATCCAAAAGAGCGTCTTTCTGAAAACTGTCTTCATAAAAACCTAAAATCTCCATTTTGTGTTTTAATTAGACATATAGCCTTATTCAAGGCGGGACAGCGACTCGCTACAGCCGGACGGTTCGAGGATAGAATCAAGACTTTCCGCAACCGTTCAGACCGATCCTGGGGTCCACCCAGCGTCCTATACAATGGGTACCGGATCTTTCTCGGGGGTAAAGCGACCTGGTCGTGGTGGTAACCATCCACCCCATCTAACACCTAAGTTAAAGAAAGAGTATAACTATACCTCTACTCCACTTCTGGGCTTTCATGGCCTGCTCATGTACTCAATCATTATGGTCAGGGGTAAGAAACTCGGTGTGAGAAATATGTTTTATCTTCTCCATACCTGTCCAGAATGGCCCTGGGACCCCCACGAGTATCCTGTACGATGAGAACCAGTGTTCGTTCGCGGGGGGAAAGGGGTCTGAGCCTGTCGTTGACCGCGTATCTCTATCTGGCTCAGGAAGAGGTTCAGAATGTGTACAACTGTACTTGAACTCCCCCTTTGTGACTTGAAGGCATGTCATAGGGAGAAACTTTACTGTATTAATTCATTATATGAGTATTCTTTTATTCAAGGACGTATGCTTATCTACACATACATGCTACTTAACACGAAATAATAGGAGGAATTATTAACTAAGAGCATATTACGCACCCGATCTTACCTTGAGAAGCTGACAGTGGTCCAGATGATCAAGTAAACTTCATTCTGTCAAGGAACCACCTACATTATTTTCTACACGTCATTAGGTATTATCAGAGTGGTTACGTCAAGGACGATGTGATAAGGACCATTAATAAGACTGTAAATGCCTAAGTAACTATAGTCGCAAAACCTGAAGATAAGAGCGCACTTGGAAGATCTGGCAATATAAGAGAGAAAATAATATTAAAATAGGCACCGAAGAGTAAGGTTGAAGTTGCAGTGTGGTGTGTCTGTGAAGGCAGAAAATGAAATGGAATTCCATAATAAGCCTAGTTCATGTCTTCTCAGCAAGGATTCAGCTGCACGGAATTCGTTATGAATGGTACGTATATCTTTCACATGGCCAATTGCATATCCAATCTCATCTTTGTACAGAATATCCACTTTCACGTAACTATTGACATTCAAGGGAGTCAGAAAAAAGATGCTTTAAGAAAAAATGAAGAGAAATATAAGAAAAGTGGTATGGAGCATTGGAAATAAGCAAAGAAAGAAATCTGGTTACCGTTGAGACCGACTACCGAAGAATCTTTCAACATTCGTTTCTTGGGACTGTCTTGGCGGAGGGGCAATGGAATGGGAAGCGAAGATATCGCATGTTGTTTACACTCGGATTGCCCTAGCTACTAGTCAGATGCAGAGCCACAAGGAAAACAGACATTCTGAAGAAGAAGAAAAAAGATAGAACGTGAGATAGGAAGAGAAAGGAGAGAAAAGGGCAGAAAAGCTCTTCAGTGGTTGGTGATGTTACTCTTACTGAGGTGGTGCGTACTCTCTGTTTCCGTATAAGAGTATTAGAAGACGCGACTGGCTTCCTATCCAGGCAGCCATCCATCTATACATCCCCCACCCCCCCACACACCCACCCACACACACACACACACACACACACACACACACACACACACACACACTGCAGAACATGAAATCAGGAGCAAATCCCGCGGCATGTGTAAGTGAGCTTCAGGGGAAAGAAGACAGCTGTAGATGAGTAGAAGAATACCACCCGACACTACTAACGGTAGGCAGACACACAAACACTACGTACTCCTTTACTCTTGCGGCAACTTCCGGAAACTAAGACTCTGTTAGAACATAAGATTTTTGGGATTAAAGTTAAAGAATCTCTTCCCACCTCCAACCCCCCCCCCCCTTCCTTCTTAAATCTTTCCCACCAGTCTAAAGCAGCAGTAGAGGATTTTAAACTGTTACTATTCAAATCTGAAACGGTAATGCTAAACTTCGAGCGTATGGTAATTTTTGGTAGATGAAAATCTCCATGGCCAAGGAAAGGAGGAGGAGGAGGAGGAGGAGGAGGAGGAGGAGGAGGAGAAGGGGATTTTACGTGTTTCGTTTCAAAGCGGTCGGAAACGATAGAGATGACGTATATATAATCTCCAACAGTTGATTCAAGCTATTTCCTTCTACTCTCTCTGTTTTCCCCAATTTAAAATTATGGACAGACCTGAATAACGTCGGCAGTCATATAGTAAGAATACTTTCAACGGTCCCCAAAATATAAGCAGCTTTTTTAGGACAACAATAATTCTGAATAAATCAAAAACAAAAAAACAAAGAATCATTAATTGGAATATTTTTTATTGCTAGTGGGAAGAACAGAGAAAGAAAAACAAGAAATAAAACGCGAAAATTTAGTTGGAAAATCCTCGAGGGAATATAATATTGGTACAGTTATGCTAAGAATACCTAAGGTCTCACTGTTGGTGAGAATGTCAAAGGTCCCTAGGTTTCCACTATCTGCACACTGCTGGGTTCCTCTGTAGACTCCTCCGGCCTAAATCAATTACGAAAAGGGGTTTGGTGCCAGCTAAGCTTATCAGTAGCAAAACTCGTGTGAACAGAATGACTATGTAACTGGAGGGGTTAAAGGGAAGTGCGTTAGGCATAGGTATGAGAAAGGCCAAGTTCGGTGGCGAGATTTTGTGGTGTGAAAAACCCTGGGATTCCACACGAAGAGAATATTAGTACCTCAGGTGAATAAGTATCAACTTCACGTGAAAGCTCAAAATTATCTAGTCTGAAAGTTAAAATTAACTCCATGGAGCAGACATTCTTAAAGAAACGACAGTCTCCCAGGTAGTAATGGAATTTCGCGCCTTTTAATGACCCAAATTCTCATTCCTCTGCTCACACGAGAATGTCACGTGACCCTATCCTGAGTCACATACGACTGCTCTCTCCTACCACATTATCCCTGTAAGAGCCACTGAAGACTTGCCACCCTTCTGTACGCAAGGGATCTCTTCCCTCCAGGTTTTCAGACCAATATTCTGCATCTATTTCCATTCCTTCTCTCATGCTACGTGATCCCCAATTCAGCATCTCGGTTTTGGTATTCTGCGAAGAGTATAAATTATGAAGCTCTTCATTATAACTGCATTATTAGTCAATCTGTGGGAATCATATTTTCCAACACTTCGCTCGATGACGTACGCGTACATCAGAAAAATTATTCAAGTTGACGTACGTTGACTTTCAGAGGAAGACTGAAGAACAGCAATGATTAACAAGTAGAGAATGTGTACATCGTTAAAAGTACAGTGCTGTCAACATTATCACTTAAAATACCTTATGCAAGAAATCGCAACAGATTTATTCCAATTGACCATTTAGTAACCATAATACATTTTTATACTTGAAATCTACGCAAGAATTTCTGAACACCAAAAATTATTATTATTAACCTAATTATACATTCTTATCATTGTTATTATCAATACCACAATTTCTCTTCTCTCTTACAAACACCCTACTGAAAAGCGTAACAATATTAAGTAATGCCTACTCGCACGGAGGGACACAAATTTGAAAAATTTACGTGAAATAACAATTCCACCAATTTGCAAATCATAAGTAAATCTAAACTATTTATTTAAGCACTCCTAACAAGAGTTTAAAACTTGTAGCAGAAAAGAACTTAAATGTTAGAGCCTTTTCTTCCTAACATAAGATCATTTGTGCCTTTTCATATTAGAATATATACTTAAATTCCCAACGTTTGTCTGTAATTAGTTGCATGGGGTTCGGGTGTAGCACAAGCATCAAATTTTAAAACAGCAGACAACACACACACATACACACACACTCGTCATACCATACACCTACAAGTGACACCTGTTTTCCACCCTCTAGTCACCGACATATATTGTAACTGTGCACGTGCAGTAAGTAATAAGAATAATTTTATCAATTACGAACGATTTCACCAACCATTAACAATAGATAACGCAAGATTTTCCACACAGCTCCAATATCATATATTTGAAATAACTTACACATAAACAACTAGAACAATTTTTAATTTGTGAGTTTGTCACCACAACAAACACACAAGTGAAAAAACACAAATGCTGAAAGACTGTGACCACGAGGACTTGCAAATAAAACTGCAGAATACAATGAAGAAAATATGTATCAATTTTACTCTTTAACAATATGTAACAATTTTGCTAATTCTCTGAACACATATTCAATCGACAACTTCTAAGATGTTAGTTACATTGTAATTCATGTTTATTATTATTTATGGCAGCTGTATAGCATTTTGGTACTTGTGTATTCAACGCCTGATGATGGCACTAATGACCCAATCACGTAACAAAGTTAAGTGCATGCTGTAACATGAACATACATACATCAAGTTGTATGAGGACGGTAAACCCCATAACGTTGATTAATAAAAATACAGCATGACGCAAAATACATAATTCAAGAATTATACTTTGACTCTATGTAATGACGTATATTCTGCTTCCGTTTAGCAGTGTACAAACTACAATGGCTTGTGTCCACTGAATAGTCTCAAATGATAAAATGTATAGCTCAGAACATTTCGGAATTAGTTTAGTAATATAACACAGGTGTGTTAAGTGTGTTAGTTAAGCAAATACACATTAGACGTTAAAAGGTGCGGTTGGCAATATGAAATAAATTTATACAGAAAAGTGAGTCCAGTAATATGGAGAAAAGAAATAATGAACTGGAGGAGGGGGAAAGGGAAGGAATCACTTATGTCCTGTTTTTTTTTTAAATCTTAGCATTCTAGGTGAAATTATTTGGAAAAAAGTCGCGAAAAATCAAACACCGTTCTGTTCCACATTAGAATTCACTACATAATAAGTACGTAACTAAGTGTTATGTAGAACACTGGAAATTTCATGCATGGCAATTAATTTTCATCAGTTTTAGTGTAAAGGCTTAAGAATGACTGTGAATTTTAAGGCAGTTTTTAGCCCATCTTTGTGCGTATTCACCAATAAATTTCTACGATTCCTGAATCTAAATGTAAGAAAATGTAACCTACTGTACTACGTCGCTGACGGCCAAAAATATTCTTGTGTGATATCAGTGAAAAATCAAGAAATGCATAGAAATCGCAAAAAAAAAAGACCCTCAAATTTCTACCGTCTAAATTCACGTCAGTATAGGCCTATCTATAAAAATGACACAAAGCCCTGAATTCTTTTGTGAGGCTCTGTGCTTTTTAAACTCCCCCGGGATTTTGTTCTTCTCCTTGTGTGGCTTCAATCAACACCTATCCAGCATCTTCGAGTACTCACCCTGAAACAATCTGATTACCTTGCAACACCACCCCCAGTTACGAAGTTTCCACATTCAAACCCACACCGTTCCTAAACCGAGTTGCGGAATATCGCCCAGGGATCATCATCTCTCAACTCGGTGCAACCTGCAGACCCATATCTTGCCTCAGAATTATAATTCACGGCGGCGATACACAATGCGATATCTATGTCGCAAAGAGACTGAAAAGAGTAAGGCAAGTATGTCGAGCTAACGGAAGGTAGAAAGAAATCTGTCAATATTATAATAATCTGTATATATATATATGTCGAGCTAACGGAAGGTAGAAAGAAATATGTCAATATTATAATAATCTGTGTATATATATATATATATATATATATATTGTCTACAAAGTTTAGTGATGTTTTTCTCATATAATTCTTGCAACAAACACCGACATTGTCCTACACAGCATTAACCTCTTGGTCTTTGTAATAGAAACACGCTGTGTTCTCGGTGACGCACACCCTGGATGTTTTTTATCATGCAGATTCTTTTTAGTCTTCAAAAGCTTAAAACAGGGCATGGTTGCACTACGGTAACGTAATTACACTGATGCATCTTTGTCGTTGCACCGTGCATTCTGTTGTTCATTTAATTAACACACAAACAAATGCACATATATAGATGTTATTTAATAAATCTAAGATTTACATTAAAACACTTAAAACGCTCCTACATATTTCGATCACACGATCATCCGCAGGGAGCATACATTGTTCCTTGCTAAAGTTATAGCTTAAAAACACTCAGTGAATTACTTCGAGCACGAGCAAGGAGGCAAAACATACAGGAATGTTTAAAGGATATGAACCATAAAATAACTGTAATAAATATTGTTTAAACTTCTGTCATTTACAACCCACTACGAACGTAATGAGACGCGAAAACCGCTACACAAACATAAGCAGTTACAGTACACCAATATAAAAAGAAATGGAAGAAGAGGAATATGCAGTATTCTTTACATGTATAAAGAAACACACAGGGCATAGTCATACATATCTGCAAAGGAAGCATCGTGAATCCCATCGATTTTATTTTACCACAGTCGAGAGATCAGCATTGACTAGAGTGATGTATGATCCACATTTATTCGTTGGTCTCGTTGTTACACTTGAGGCGTCATTTCCTCCTTCGTTGTCACCTTTCCTTATCCTCAACCTCTACATCAGGGTGTCACTCCAAGCGGCACACAGTCTCCTCTCTCGCGACATACTTCTAGGGTCTGGATTGCAGGCATACAAAGCTTTTAACATTTGTCATAAGGAGGAAAAATGTACAGTTCGGGGCAAAGTAATCGAGCGGGGATTAAATCCACATGGAACACAATAAGAGTTACAAACACTCAACACTGGCGTCTCAGGTGTTAAGGTTACAAAAGCTTACGTAATGGCTCTTTCATACCAACCTCACTGTTAGGCCAAATTTGTTTTTGCCACAATAATATGAAAATTTCTTACGTAAAGTAAGGCGATTTTTTACTAGTACTTTGCAAATTCAAGTATTTCCCGCAGTAAGCGAGTTTATTTTTTCACTTCTGTAAAAATGTAACCTTATGTTTAATAAGTTTGCAAACTTGTATTCATAACATTAATTTTAGCACACCCTGTATATAAAATGTGAATAATATAGGAACCAAATACGTTAGAATTATGAAACGAACTGCGTTTTTGAAGAGAAAGAAACAAAGAGTATATACCATGTTTAAAAATATTCAGTACCTATATTTGTTGAATAAATATATAAAATGCAACTTTAGAGTTTAGCGTTGCGGTACGTCAACTATAGTTGACGTTAGGCGTCTAAAGGGTTAATAACACCTGAAGATATGCCCTGCACTGCCACGTGTTCCTTCGCGACGTCGTGGCTTAGCCTTTTAAAGCCTACCGGTTACTATACATACTACCAGGTTTAACATCTAAAAATTCTTCATGCTGATTACACCGCTTTTATG
>Ga0123352_10018968_pt1 | contig 10965 bp, 11 predicted proteins | sample TergutLab28metaG_FD_89700 | JGI IMG/M metagenome (GOLD analysis project Ga0123352, IMG submission 89700) | Labiotermes labralis P1 segment gut microbial communities from Petit-Saut dam, French Guiana - Lab288 P1 | ecosystem: Host-associated > Arthropoda: Insects > Digestive system > Gut ... | reverse complement strand
GACGTAAAATGTACAGTACATATTTTAAAAGCTTTTAAAATATGTACTGTTGTTTTTTAATCTGTTCAGTTGTGCCTCTTACATCATATGTATGTTTACGACGACGCTGAGACAGAAAAAGAACCAACAGACAACAGCTTCAAATGTACGAGATTTCATAAAATAATTTTGTACACCCAGATGTAAATCTTTACTGAATGCAACAAGATTGGACAGCAGAAGGAATGTTGTCTAGAAGTTGTAGCAATGTCATTTTTGACACATTCACCTCGTCTATTCACAGCCCCATAAAAAAAATTGATCTAATAAACTGAGATTATGAGAGCGGAAAAGGAATAACATCAGCCCCTGTCGACGTGTTTATCGTTTTAGCCTAGAATTTGAAATTTCCCAAGTCCGTTCCCCGGGCTTCCCTCAACTTGAAACAAAAGAACATTAAAAACACGTGCCAGTACGAGCCCATAACAAAAGACGGATTACAGCAAACATTCCAAACATCGGGTACACTAAAATATGCCTCGCAATATGATGAATACGCCCAAACGACAAATTATGTAATACTAAAGCACTGCGTTCCACGTCATGTAGACTGTTCGCCAAGTTTTTCGTTTTACCTTCAAATGTTTTCCGCCTCGCTTTATTTTCAGATTCCTGCAGTTTCCTTTCTCTCCTGAATGTAAGATACCACACCTAATGTATTTTGTGCCACAGGAGTGGTCCGGCCAGAGGCATACACTCGCCTGCCTCCATTGCTGCACCCAGTAACAATCACAGGGAATCGGAACCCTAGCAGCCCCCCACTATGAAGAGAATATCTCCCTAATTCGACATCAGAAGAAGATCTCATGCGTCGCTCTGACGAAGTTGAAGCAAGACATCTTCAGCGACTGGCCACGTGGCACTACTACAGCTAAACGACAGCCTTGTGGGTCACAATTGGTGTATGCTGTCTTATTCTGGTGCTCAACATGCTCATATTCGCGGGAATCTACTACCAGCGTGACCGACACTGTAGGAGGCATTCAGCTCCATCAGGCTCCTCGTCATCAGCTTCTTCTGAAGGCATCCCGATGTCACACCAACCCCAGCAGCGTCAGGCCACTTCTGGCACGTCTTCTCCGGCACCCACTGCCCACGTCATCAAGGTACTTGAACCGCCCCCCTCCTAACGACGTTAATCAAGTTTCCGCCTATCCCCTTATCTACCCCGCGGCCAAGACAATCTGCCCATCAAGGCCTCGTTGCCCCAAGTTCGACACCAGTGCCTCCTGCCAGATCCACATCTGCCGGCAGTGGGGGTACAGTGAAGAAGCGTGTTCAGATACAAGAGATATCAGTATAGCATTGTGCCCCCGACACGAAAAGCGTTGACGATATTCATTTCTTAATTTTCCATTTCAAACCATGAACACATGCAGGAGAAAAGGATCACATATCAAATTGTATTATGTTCAGGTGAACGAATCTGTTGGGTGTGTTTTCTTTTAAAGTTTGCCGTTAATATAAACAACGTTATATTAATTGGTAAAACGAAGTCGACGATGATGATGATGACGACGATGGCGATAATGATGAAAGAGATTTGACACGTATAAACATATCCTTCCTTCCTTTCTACCTACAAAACTTGGAGTGAGGAAGAAATGAAGGGGCTAGCATACAAAATGCACTGGATTATAATAGTGCAATGTAATCAAATAAGACGCTTTTCGTAAGGGCATAAAACCCTGAAGTTAGTAAGGAATATTACATAAGAACTAGTGTAACTGAAGACTGTGATCATCTGGAATATACATACCATACGGTGTAGTTTATCTGTGCGCATACGAACGTTTTAGGGGAACCTGCACCAACAATATTCGGGACGAGAAGCCTCCCTCCTTCACAGGAGTACCGGAAGTTATATAGGAGACGATGCACGTGGAAGCAGGAATGAGATATCACAAGATGGGAAGCTTCTAGGAATAGAGGCCAATTTTAAGGATGGGTCTGCAGACAGCAACGCCCTGTAGCATGGCACAATTTCAGAAAGGTTCTTCAGAAGAGCAGCTTTGGGGAAAAGCCTTCTTATAGGGCAACTTTCACGGAAGGCAATGCAAAAGTGCAACTGTTAATGGAGGCCTTCCTAAATATCAACATTCCAGTATCCTTGCTTTTTTGTCACTTCACATTTGCAGGGTCTTGTTAGGTCAGCAATTGCAGCAGTGACAGAGTACAGGACATTCCAAGCGTGTTATGTCTTTTGTGATAATTTGCCGTTTGGAACTACTCATGTTCATTTTCTTAGTGGCTAACCTGCTTGTAACCTAATTGTATTGGGTCTCTTTCCCGCGGGTAAAGAGTCCGAGGCGTGGCACTGACCACCCACCCTCTTCTTGCGCCAAAGTCCAGAGTGGGTACAACTACACTTCTCTTTCCCATGTGTGCTCTCAAAAGTACTCAACTCTCAAGATGGAGGCATTAATTTACCCCAACACACCATGTATGTGTGTTTTATATATATATATAGGAGTTCAGATATTTGGGGAGAATGTTAATAAATCAAAATTCCTTTCAGGAAGAAATTAAGAACAGATTGAAGTCAGCGAATGCTTGCTATTATTTGGAGTAGCATCTTTCGTCTTCCAGGTTACTGTCCAACAGTTTAAAGATTAAGATACACATAACTATAATTTTGCCTGTTGTTTTGTATGGGTGTGAAACTTGGTCGCTGACATTGAGTTAGGAACGTGATACTGTAAGATTGTTAGTGACAATCTCAGTAAAACGCTTTCTTTCCTCTTTCTTGAGCTTTTACGGTACGGTATTTCGCATGTAGTCGTGAGTTTACTCAGTCTAGCTTCGCTTCTGGACTGAGTACTGCGTGATAGCTAGGTTGAAAGTGCGCAGTGCGGTTGCGAGGGCTGCAACCCAGGGCGATGGCAGCACTGTCCGGTCGCCGGTGACAGTGGACAACGAGGTGCGTTACTGATAGTGCGCCGGGTACGTGGCGGTCTCTAGTCTGTTCGGCGACAATTTTAACGAGCAGCGCGGCACACTGACCCTTCTTAATAATACTGCTTGTTAGTAATTCTTTAAGCTTCGTATGGCTAGTCCTTCGTGGTGTGTTTCCTTTTTATGCAAGCAATGAACGACTTCACGTGGTCGACATGCCCTGCCATTGGGTAGTTGGCAGATTTGGTAGGTGTGGCTTGTGGAATGACTACTCGTGTTCGGTTGCTGTGTTGGGAAGCAGCGCTTGTTTTGAAGCTGTGAGTGGAAACGTGTTAACGCGAGAGAAGGACTGGGAGAGTGTGTGTTGTGCTGTCTGGCTTGAACTGGACGGAGGAAGGAGAGTTACATTGTGGATGTCCCCACAATACAGTGGCATTTATGGACATGTCATTCCTAGAACAATGGAACACATAACATAAATTCTTATTATGTGATAAACTGTAAGTTTGTGAGGAATAAGGAACACAGTAAACGACTGTCAAAGTGTAATACATAAAATTGAAAGATGGAAGTGTGTGAACTAAAACCCCACAGCCCCGACTATGAGAGGATTAGTGAAGTTACACGCCCATTAGGCCGATCATAAAATGGAGAAACGCCACAGGATACAAACTGGCCAAGATTCTGGCAGGAAAATTGACCTCATACATCCCCCTCCCTTTCGCATATAATGTAACAAACATGGTCCAGTTGACGAATGACCTAATAGATATACCATGCGACCACAACATAAAGTTTTCTTCCTTTGATATAAATAGCATGTACTCAAACATCCCCACCACAGACCTGATGACAACTCTCAGGAAGCTATGCGAAGTGAACAATGTAGACGACAGGACAACGCAAGACATTATGAGAATCGCACAAACCCTACTGGAGCAGTACTATTTCCGTTTCCGGGAAACCATTTATATACAAAATGAGGGACTAGCTATGGGAGCTCCAACATCCTCTATACTATCGGAAATTTATTTACAGTACATGGAAAATACCACAATCTATGAATTGCTAATAAAATATATGTTGAGGGTTATTTTAGGTATGTGGAAGACATCCTTGTGATGTACAAAGACGACAAAATAAACATACACAGGGTACTATTGGACTTCAACAACTTAGTCCCCAATATGAAGTTCACTTTAAAAAAGGAACAAAACAACAAAATCAATTTCTTGGACATTACCATAACTAAAATCCATGCATACTGTTATGACATAACATAAAAGATCTGGTTTCATAATTGCAGAATTAGACAAGAAACAACCGATCCAAAACAGACTACAAAGTACAAGTGAACAGACACAATCCCCCCCCCAATCCGCCGGAACACTAAAAAGCAGGAGAACCAATACAACCACAATGGACATAACAACCAGAAGCCCAATCAGCGAACAACGGTCCCACGAAATAGCACACGTCACATACTTGACCCTACTATAATTACAATAGTTTAATAGATATAAGTCATATTATGTACATGGTACGTATCACAACACAAATTGTGAGCCATCTGGGATCCCAAATGGGTGCAGCCACATTGTAAAGAACTTCATTGTTCTTAGCCTAACTTGACGATGACTTTTTAAGTCGAAACATGTCGCAGTAACTTAAGCTTTTATTATATAGTTGTGTTGACTGAAATATATATTAATAAAGTGAATATGTGTAATTTTGTGATTATGATTAATGACGGATGTGGAATATAGCCGTCGTGATACAAGTTACTATTTCACTGCAATCCTCAAACGGTTTAGATTTTTGATCCTAGGTTAGAGACGGACAGATGTGAATTTTACACTCGGCTTACAATTTTTTCCACCACTATGAACGGAACGCGCAATACATGCCAAATCATACTTAAAAAGCCACCGACTCGAAATGTGATGTGTTCGAGCAAGCTGCGGATAGATGGCGCATCAATGCAGTTTATACAGGAAGCCAGTATTTCTTGACATTTTGAGCTTGTTGTCTGTATTGACCATCAATACATTTTACACCTCAACGGAATTCTTTTGTTTGTACGCACACGTCAGCATGTGTGTGGTGTGTACTTGATGTATTTTACAACGTATGGTGAGCTGCATGGAGTGAGGCATATAGGGTAATGCGAACGATAATAATTCCGCTAGATGGCAGGAAATGTATAATTCGAGACGACTTGGCGCGTTCGTTTGTTGACTGCAAGTGGAATGTTGTGCTCCATTACCACGTTTATTTTTGCGGCATGCAGGAATGTCTTACAGCCAGTAAGAGAAAGATATATTTTCAAATATTATACATACTCTGCTCCTTCCCGCCATTATTTCGCATTTCGTACTTCATGGGATTGAAGTCAGCGCAGTCTGCGTTGCGCATTTGAAAATCAATAAATATGGCGACTTGGAAAGCATTTGTTGGTGGTTGTACAGACATCTGGTTCGCATATTGTTTCTGTACGTATATGTAACTAACGTGCTAACAGAGGTGCTGTTACTAACTGTGGAGAAGAATTCAGCTGTAGTCAGTTTTGCTTGCATCAGATTCAGTTTAAATATTATAAGTGTTGTATTCTGCGGTCTTAGCATGTGGGCGTAGCTGTCAAAACCAAACGTATGCTGTCGTGTGCACTGTTTAAATCTCAGAGTTACAATAACAAGTTGTATTGAGTGTGTACATATGGGGCACCTTTGTTAGCGTGTCGTAATTATCTGGTCATAAAGCGTTATGCTGAATGTATAGGTACGTTACCATATGACACTACAATCCCGGCTACGAAGCTGAAATGTTTTCAGTTCATTCTGGCGTTGGAGGTTGTGAAACATGTCGACAAGCGACCCATATTTCAGATAGTATGGCACTTGGAGTGAATATTTTATTCCTAAACGCCTAACATTTATTAGCGTGTATAAAAGTCGCATAGAAACAGTAGGCCTATCTACATCTGGAATTGCATTCAAATTTGTGTCTGGTATTCATTTTCCTTTTATTTTTTCAGAGTTTGTGAAGAGCCTCTGTAAACGAAGCTGAATATTTCTGCAGTAATGTTGAACATCTTCTGAAAGGTGAGTTGAAATGACTGTGATCATTACATGCTATTACCATAAAGCTTCACAATTCTCATCCTGGTGTTGGTACAGAGATGAATGATTCTGCTTCATGCTACACTTTACGTCGGTGAGCGAAATTCTGATGTCCACTGAATGAGAGTCAGCTTGTGAAAATGAAGAAAAATGCTCCAGTTCGAATCAGATATGATTGTGTTACTCTCTTCCATGTGCCGTACATGAAGGTACGTGGACAATCGAAAGTCACAGAAACACTTTGATTATAATAGGTTTCATCTAGTTTTGTGTATTAGAGGCTCGCAGAATATTAGAATTAGATATTTGGACCGAAGCTTCCTTACATTCGCACTGGTTCCAGTCTGCTGACTCTACCCTTAATCTGACAATATAACCCCTCAATGATTCTGGAGTTGAAACTCCAACTACTGCCATAGACAGAGGGGTGTAAACCGTAGTACCCTTAGGTGCATTTTATAAATGCATGGTGGATCACGGCCGGAGGAATGTGAAGAATTAAGGTCCATATTCTGCATCAAGGTCAGCATTATTGGCTTAATGAACATAGTTTTCTGCATGTATTAGTTGAAGTCCTTCATTTAGTAGCACATAGTACATATGAATGGGTTGCTGTTAGCTGTGTTGTTATTTTAGCTTATTGCAACTAATACCCACAAGTTTTCCAATAACTAACACAGCTTCTTCAGAATTAAATATTGTCGTAAAGATTAGTATCTTAAATAAGAACATGTGCACATAATACCCTTTTGCATGCAAGTCCTTTTTTTTTTTGTCTTCCTATAGGTAGGTTTTCTTCACAAAGTTGTTGGGTTTGTGTTCATCTATTTTAGATGCCAATTTTTTATTGTGGGACGTGTCTGAACTGTGTTAAGCATTGTTTGTTTCCTTTCCATCCTAAATTGCTGTCCTTTACCATACTGGTATTTCTGTAAAGTTACTTGATCATTTTTCACCATAGAAAATGGATTGTGAGGCATAATAAGCCATTTAATGAATAATGAATTAGAGCCTTATTTTTTAATTTCAGAATTACATAGTGTTTGTTTTGAACCAGTCAAGGAAAGGGAAGACAAATAGCTATGAGTATTTTATCATTTCAGTCTTCTAGCTGCAGCACATGTCAGAATACCATATTCTTAATACTCGTAATTTGGGTAATTTAAAATCTAATTTGTGTTTTAATTTATTAAATGCACACTAATTACATTATTAGAAGACATAAATATATTTCATTCTTACCTGCCACGACTTTGTACCAAAACAATAAATAAAATTAAGTTGGTAGTAACAGTGTTATTTGTCAGTCAACTACCAAAGCTACTTTAGTGTGTTCATTCCTGTTAAGTATAGAAATAGCAGATAAAGTGTAAAAAGCAGTATTTGACACTGTTTCACTTTACTACCCTTTCAGCATTCTCTCTCTGACTGTTTTGCTTTTGTTGCACTTCTTCCTCATCCACACTGTTTGTATTTTCCCACCATCTGGTACGCAGTCTGAACAGATAAACATACCTTCATAATTTTCAGAAAGCTCATCATGTTTTGGACATCAGATTCCCAGTTCCCTCTGCTGCCATTTTGTTTGATTCTGGTGTAGAAGTTTACACTAGGAATTCTCAGAAATTTCTGTTAATTTTGTGGAATATCAGGAGCCTTTCCACCAGTTTGATGGTATGGTGCTACTTATATTAACAAATTAACTTGCATTCCACCTCTTTTTGTACTGAAAGTGTCATCCATTTCTTTCACATGAACTGTTTCACTGAAAAGAGGTTCACTTACTGAATCACTATTAAATATGATAAAATTTAGGAGTAATTTGTCTGCTTAATCAAACAGTTCTTGTGTTAACATACCATTTTGATGACAGGTACTTGTGGAATATGTTACACTGATCACACACATTCATGTCTGTAGAATTCCTGACAGCACTTTTTCTCCTACTACTACCAGCAGTGATTTTTTTCATGTTTGTGATGTGAGTGATCTGCATATTTATGTACCAGCATTCCCCACTTCTTATCCATAAGGCATCTTTATCTGAATCATGGCTGCCAGGTGATGACTGACATGTAAGACAATTTCTTGCTGTCAGTGTAAAATATGCATTTAAGTAAGATGTTAGCCAGAATGTGTAACTTTTTGCAAAATCTGACAGCCATAGCTTTAGAGATCCAAATGGCTGCAGTACTAGAATGGGTATTAGCAGTGTGACAAAAGAAAGATTGTATAGTTGTAAATATGAATATATTTGTAATTCTTCTATAATTCAAGAGGGGGGAGGGGAGTGTTCAGATTGTAGTCTTGTGGTTTTTGACATCATACATTGTCACAGCTTCATACCAACAATCAGGAGGAACTTGCCATCTTCAAAGTTGACACTGAAGTAAGTCCAATTTTGGACCACCCTGACCATGGAGGCTGCAAGATCCTCTGAAACATCCATCTGCATGGCATCATTGCCAGAATGAGGGTGTGCACAGGGCTGCACAGTGAGCATCTGTTTGTGTTTTGTTAATTGTGGACTCTGTTTCTACTTACATTGCCATATACAAATACATAAAACTCCCATACAAGAAAGGGTTTCTCTTGGTGTTGAATTAGTCCTGTTGTCTTTTTTGTTAACTTGATTTTGTTTTTGGCATCATTTTGTAACCTCTCCTGTGGTCATACATTTTGAAGTGTGCTTTCAGATGTCTGTTTCTCAGTTCCGTTCTCAGAACTTTGAGTGTAATCTAATTGTTTACTTTCTTTTATGCCCTATGTATACAATCTGATGCTGGTTCACATAAACAATACTTAAGTGAGACATGTGGTCTGTTGAATAGCAATAAGGCGATTCTGAAAGACCTGAGTGGGTGTCTCCCTACCCTTCCACTCAAGGATGGGAACATGCCTGTTTTATGAATATGTGACCATGGACAAGGTCCAACACATATCAGTCCAAAGCGCTGTACTACACAGCTTCATAATTTAATAATGTGACCACACTTAATGACCAGTCTTTTCGTACATACCTCTGGTAGTGCTGCAGAGGTAAATAGCAGAGAGAAAACAGGTCATCCTTTCTATTTGCTGCCATTACCTGTAATTTTTTATTCCCTTTGCATGGTTCATGTACTCACTGGCAAGGAGAAGAAAGGCCTCTGCAGACAGTCTGGTTCACAATGAATAAGAGTTACTACTTGGAACAATATTTTGTCATAGTGTGTACTGGTAACTACCTAGATGTAACTGTTGACAGACAGCTGTTAACAAGCTCCTGGTATGAACTGTATGGATCCCAATCAACACAAGTGCGCTCTTATCAATAAACCTTTCTTATGGTTATACAAGACCAACATACAGCAATAAGATTGCATGTGAGAAGATAAATATTGGCAAGAATGACCATAGGGTTGCAGCCTGGAGTTCTGTATCATCCATATGATGTTGTGACTATTTTTCACATATTTCTGACAAGTTGGTATAAACTTTATGACCTGCCAAGGTAAATTCTTAATAGTATTAGTAATGAAATGTACACATTTTTCAGTTTCTTTAAAACAATATAGTGGATTGTTTCTAAATTGTAGATTTTTGGACATCTGTAGTCTGTGTTGGTTCCCTGCAGATCTTTCTACCACTCTGTATAAACTTTCTCACTGCATCAAGGTGCCATATCTTTTTTTCTGTTAATATTCTTCATGATTCATAAAGAATTCCTAAAAATTTTGAATGCAGTTGTTAACCCCAGAGTCTGTGTATTGGCTGTATAACCGCATGACCTCTGTCACCACAGCACCACTGATAGCGGGCCCTTTCTGTGCCTCATCTTCCAGCCATACACACAAGGCTCCAAGAGGTTGCCGCAGTCGACGGACAACAGGCTTGACGCTTCCCTTGATCTTGTCTTCGTTTTTCGAGCAGAAACAAATGGTCGATTCGTTTACTCCATAATGCTGTCCGACCGTAGCAATTCTTATTCCCCCGTCCAACACCTCCACCTTCTGTGGCAGAGACATCATTTTCCATACTTTTTTTATCCTTAGACTTTTCTTTAGCGTGTAGGCTAAAAACATGAAGGTAGCAGTTCAAAAACTTGTAAGTGCGGACCAAGTACATTTCGTACCGTATGATGTCGATGATATCGATGTACCTGTTGAGCGAGGCGCGCGGAGACATAGAGCCCCCCGTGTATTGCTACGCAAGTGTGACCGCGAATAAGTGATGGAACTGCACTGCGATGCAGGAGGGTGGCCACAGTAATAATTCTGTGAGTAAGGGAAACCGCGGTGGGCACAACGTGGACGAGGCGGGCCTGCTGAATGCTGATTGCATTTGACGGGGAAGACTGGTGTGGTACAGAAATGAGTGTGATGGAGCGGATGAAACGTGGGCAAAGTGAAACATCAGGCTGGCCGTGTACTTGTTTGGAAACAAAATTCTAAGCGTTCTGGCCCTCGGCGCGAGATAGATGGGGTTGGTAAGCTTTACGCATCACCTGAATGTTCCGCGTTTTTCGGGCGGAACACCACTTATCCTGTTAGAAAACCGAAGAGGGAAGCAAGGGACCGAAACCCAAAAACGCGCAGAACGTTCGTGACACGTGGTCCACTAAAACTGCTCAATAACCTCTAAGTTCTACTATGCTCCGTTTGTCTCTTGCTTAGTCATTTCCTGAATTAACTCTTTGTTTTACGTGTTATTTTCTGTATAATTACTTTAACGTTTACAAAGTTCCGTCGTTCGTTGTCTTCTTTTTTTTTTTTTTTTTTTTTGTTTCCTTTTTTTTTTTTTTTTTTTTTTTTTTTTTTTTTTGTGTTACCTTTTGTCCTTTCTTTTTTTATTTTTTTTTATTTGTGATATTTTATTTTGTGGCTTTATTGTCTTTGTTATGACATGATAGCATGTGTTTTTTTTTTTTTTT
>Ga0123352_10018966_pt1 | contig 10967 bp, 8 predicted proteins | sample TergutLab28metaG_FD_89700 | JGI IMG/M metagenome (GOLD analysis project Ga0123352, IMG submission 89700) | Labiotermes labralis P1 segment gut microbial communities from Petit-Saut dam, French Guiana - Lab288 P1 | ecosystem: Host-associated > Arthropoda: Insects > Digestive system > Gut ... | reverse complement strand
CTTAAGGAGACACGTGACTACATTCCCAAGCTTAAGGAGAAACACGACTATACTTCCAAAGTTAAGGAGACACATGACTAAACTCCCAAGCTTAAGGAGACACATGACTACACTTCCAGACTTAAGGGGACATATGACTACACTTCCAAGCTTAGGGAGACACATGACTAAACTTCCAAGCTTAAGGAGACACATGACTACACTTCCAAACTTAAGGGGACATATGACTACACTCCCAAGCTTAAGGAGACACATGACTAAACTTCCAAGCTTGTAATGTACACCTAGCTGACCTATATCGCCGCTCACAGGACATCAAGCACGGTCAATACTGTATCTGATATCCCAGTCGCAAGCTAGAAAAATGTTCGTAATGATAATGCGTTTTTGATTCCTAGAAACTTAAATCGTTTATGAAACGTGTTCGCTATTTGGATTATTTTTGACAGTAGATACGTTGAGCAATGCGTGAAGCTGAAAGCATCTCTGCTGGTTGCATTGTACTGTGCTGCCATCAATGTTTCTGAGAACCACCGACAGCTGACATCACAAAGAGTAAAAGTAATGTCGGTAGGTTCGTAATTGCTGTCTTTGTTGTGGTGCTGCATTTTAACACAATCTATTCACACGTTTGATCTATTGAAAATTAATAGCTTATAGGTTTACCTACCAGTTTCTAAGAACACTTTTTATGCAATAAAAAGCTGACGGAATTTAAATAACGATTTATTCATTTATCGTCAGGGAGTAACGACTTTTGCTGCTCGATTTTGACAAATGTACTCCACGTATTGCTTTCGTTTTATTTCGCTGATCATCTTCTGACTTTTTTTCCGTTGATCGTCATCTGAGTTCGCACTGCACGTTCTACAACTATGAGGGCAGACGACGGCGAGAAAATTTCAGCCACACTTACCTCCCGAAAACAAAAAAACCTGCGAATGAACGAAAGTAAGCCAAAAATCTAGTAAGGTCCATAACAGCAAGCATTACCAGCTAGACATTTGAGTACAATTATTATGATTATTCGGACAGATGAAGATGACGCTGTTTTCTCGTGACATCTTCACCGAAATGCCGGCTGTTCGTCGCTTGGTATGTTTATTTAACGATGCTGTCAGTGGGTCTGCCTATGCAACTTTGAATGGTAAGATGAGTAAGGAATGAAAAACTAAAGGGACGACGAAATTAATTTCTCTTGCCATCGTACACGAGCTGAGCTATAATTTTGCCTTTGTTATACATAGTAGCTTCAAAAATTTCCCGGAATTCGCTGGTATAATTTATAGAAGTTGCTGCATGAGGGAAATTTCTGCGCATTGACATCCTTCGTCGCCTTAAGGATGCCGTCAGAAGGAAATGCCCCGAAAAAATAGAGAATCAACAGTTGGTTTCTCTTTCGCGACAATGCTTCAGCACACCGGTCGGTTTTGGTCAAGGATTTCTTGGCAAAGAGCAATGTGACAACGCTGAAGCGTCCTCCATACTCTCCTGACCTGGCTGCAGCTGAATTTCACCTGTTCTCTCGACTGAAATAAGCAGTGAAAGGACGGAGCTCTTTTGATGCTACTGACATTAAGAATGCGTCGGAAGAGCTGAAATGGCTTCCACAATATGGCTTCATGAAATATTTCCAACACCTCTACAGTCGCTGGCAGAAATGAATAGTTGCGCAAGGGGTCTATTTTAAAGGAACTGTAGCTTAAATGATTGTGCTGTTTTGTATTTCTCAGAAATAAATTGATTCCGCAAACATTTTGAAGTTACCACGTACATTAATGTAAAACTTGGTCTCTTATATTAATGGAAGAGCATAGACTCAAGGTGTTCGGGAATATGATGCTGAGGAAAATCTTTGGGTCTAAGAAGGAGGAGGTAACAGAGGTTGGAAGAAAACTGCACAGTCAGGTGCTTCACGATTTGTAATCCTCACCGGGTAATTAAATAAAAAGAATGAGGTGGCGGGCACGTGGCGCGTATGGGGGAAAGGAGTGGTGCATACGGAGATTTAGTGAGGAAACCTGAAGGAAAGAGACCACTTGGAAGACCGAAGCGTCCATGAGAGGATAATATTAAAATGGATCTTCAAGAAACAGGATGGGGGTAGACTGTATTGATCTGGCCCAGGATAGGGACATGTGGAAGGCTCTTATAAACACGGTAATAAATTTAAGGCTACACAAAATATGGGGACTTCGTAACTAAATTAGAAACTATTAGCTTCTCCAGGAATCTGCATAGGACCTCTGACAACTATCTGTATGGATACTACGAACTATTGTTCTAGTGACTGGTACTCAAGGCATATGTAACTCACTCCACTTTCCTTACTAGGGTGTCCGAGTTTAGTTCCATTTTTTATGACTCGACAGCCCTAGTGGACCTAGGCCTATTCGTTGAGGTTCCGAGATCACGTTCAGACACATTACATACGGCAGGACTCCTCTGTCCGTCGCCGAGACCTCTATCTGACAACACACACAGCACTCACAAGAGACAGACTTCCATATCGCAGGCGGGATTAGGGTTCGAATCCCGCTGACGGGTATGAATGTCTTGTCTCAGCAAGCGAGAGGCCGCAGACCCACGCTTCAGACTACGCGGCCAGTACGATCGGAAATTTAGTTCCATTACCCCCCCTCTTCCCCACCGTCCGCCTTCAGCAGTCAGTCAGACATCACCTACAGCGCGGTTTAGCACTAAAGATTAGGTGAGCATAACAGACTGATTAACCACTGCGCTATATCTCTCGTACCAATGAGGAAAATCTAATCGCTCGCTCTTCACTCCAAATGCATTTATGTGGCAGAAGACGGTTCCGCACTAATACGTTGTTCAATGTCCACTGTTTGTGGGATGTAAAAGTCAGAGCAGGACAGATAACATCGCTGATGGCTGTACCGAATTATGTTTCAACTACAAATGCAAACCGGATCGGACCCGGTGAAAGAATTTCGATAGACGTAATGAAGAATGTGTGAGAGGTTGGGAACCGTATTTCCTTGTTTGTTCGGGAATAGTAGGTAAACGAATTTCAACTGCTTGAGAAAATGTCAACAGGATTTGCCTGGACTGCTGTATTCACAGCTTCTACGTTTTGAATGAGTACGCAAGAACGTACTATGAAACGTAAAGGTAAAACAGCCCCGTTACAGGGCTGGAGTGGCCCAGAGGGTTCCAGGAAGTTAAGGTTCCCAGATAACATGACAACGGCACAGGATGGTGGTAAAGTTGTCAGCCCTACGCACCGGCCGGCTTTACCCCCAGGAAATGCTCCTGGTACTCATTTATGTTAGAGGCTGAGTCGACCCCAAGGCCATAGTGCGAAGGGAAGGATTATGTCAAAGAAAAATTCCAATGACATCATCTGGAATCGAACCAGGGACCTTTCGATTTGTAGCACAGCACCTTAACTACTGTGCCACCGCGGTCCCACTATGAAACGTACTCATTCACATTGTATAGATATCATACCAAACATCTGATCCAAATACTTACCTCATAAGAAGAAAGAACCAAGAACATAGATGTTTGGACACAAAATACGTGTATAAATCTATACTGTATATTACACTGCACGCAATTGCATTTTAATTATATTACAACTATTTTATAAACTGCAGCCGATTTTAATAATTTTAACAATTGTAAACACAACAACAGTTGTAACCACTTGAGATAATTCTAAGATGAAACATTGCTGCATATGACTCTGAACATGGCCAATAAATCTGGCCCATACATAACTCTTTAGGAATATAATATAATTACAGGGAAAATGTGTAACACAAAAAAAAACTGTCTGAAACTTATCTCAGTAATTAACCAACTTGATGCACAAAATTTTTGTTTTACAAAAAGTTTATTTCGTGCCTCTACATGTTTCGAGCACATGTGCTGAGATGCACGGTCAGCAAAACGTCAAAATTTGTGTCTGAAACTTTTCTCACTCCAAGAAGAATTCAACCATACCTTACAAATGTGCGTCAACTACATGCAAATTGTCCGTTATTCCTGTCAGATTTTAATGAAACCTGAATTTTCTCGTAGAGTTTTGAAAACTAGTCGTATATTAAATTTCATGAAAATACGTCCAGTTGGAGTAGAGTTGTTCCATGCGGATAAACAAAACATGACATGCTAATAGTCGCTTTTCGCAGTTTTGCGAACGCGCCTAAAATTGAAGACGTTTGAAAAAACGGCGCTGAACAGAGTATCTGATCTAAGAGCGACACAGTAAGAGGACGCTGGATAAAATCACGTAACAAGAACCTTCACCACAGCTTATTAGGGTGGTTCATTCAAGGAGGCTGATGTGGGCCGTGCATGTAGAATACGCGGGAGAGAGTGAAACTTCTCTCGACATTTTAATAGAAAAATCTGAAATGATGCACACTGCTTTGGAGACCTGGGCTTGGAATAAACGCTAATATTGAAACGGATCTAAAGAAAATATCGAGTGAGGGTTTGGGCTGGATTCATGAGGTCCAGTAGCCATTCTGTGAAAATGATAATAGGCTTTCTGTTTCTACAAAATGGAGGAAATTTCGTGAGTATGCCGAGACGATATTTTAGGCTTCCCCCGTGGTGTAAATGAGATCTTTGCTCTTCTGCGATATTACGCAGCACTGACTGGTAGTTACCGACGTTCTGGGTACAAAAGGCTGTCCCGGAACGTCAGAAACTACCAATCAACACAGCATAACATCCCAGAAGAGTGCCAACATAGAGACTTTGTTTCTAAACACGAATTAGTTTCCCTAGCTGACATAGGACGATATGGATGATACGTGTCTGTAACAATCATAAAAACACTATCGGCCTACAGACTAGTTTTGTCATATTTTCGACTTATTTAGTTTTGACGAGTGGTTCACGTGTTGTCACATCTACAGTAACTGTGATACTTGCCTAGCAGAAGGCTGACAGCCAGTAATAATACACACAGTGTCAATACGCCAATACTCTCTGATGTCATGATTGGTTTAGTTGTAAGATGCAACGAGCAGAGAGTGAAAGGGTAGTTCATCCCCTTGTTTGAAGAAGAGGAAAACAAAGAAGCGAAACAAACCCGAAGCGGCAGCAATAACATCATACAACCCCCGGGTGGTGGTAGTCTGTCCGCACTGGAACCAGATCCGGCGCGTCATGCCCGTGGTAATGGGAAACATAACAAGGTCTGCGGCTGTCTCTGCAAGCTCTTGGTTCCAACCCTCGCCCGCAGCACTCGCTTTCCGATACCCATGAGACTTTATCGGACGGGCGGACGGACGGACAGTTCGTCAGCAGTGGCCACCGCCCTGTCTAATTGAATCAGCCATTAAGGGATTCGTTCGACCCGCGAGGTCTGAACGGGGTAAAACATGAGTTGCTTTACTGGGGTTGAAAAATGGTGTTGGATTCCAGCCGTCCATATCTCCATTTTCGTTCCAGTTCCCATCCCCAGTGTGTTACAACAGGAAGACAGACCAAACTGTGTAATTCAGTGATTAGCATACATTCAAGAGGTCTCAGGTTCGACTTCCGCCTCGACATCAGCCATATTGAGGACTTTCCTAATTTTCCTTAACGTCTATCAAATACTGAGAAAGTTGCTTAAAATCAGTCACGACCGCTTTCTTCCATTTGGGTCTAATTCTAAATAAGGTGTAGGGAAATATGTCCCTGTAAAAACGCCATGATGGCGCATGGAAGAGTGGAGGTATACTCCACTTATTCTTATCCTTGGCATTAGCGGTCATTTTTACCGTTTTTAAGCGCGTTTGAAAAATAGCGAAAAGCGACTATTAACTTTGTCATGTATGCCTGTCTGTCTTTTTGTCTGTCTCTCCGTCCGTCGGCAAGGAACAACGTGGCTCCCGCAAGATGGATTTTCTTGAATTACCAGAAAAGAATGACGGGCATTTTACTTGAAGACTTTTGTACAATGATGATAACGTCTTGCCGAATTCTCCTAAGAAAGATAAATATTTCAGGCAAAAACTGTAGAAGAGATCAAAACAAAATTTTATGTTCAGTAACACTTTTTTTTTAAATTTTGCAGTTTTTTAGATAATGTGAACAAATATGGTACAGCCAGACAGGCCACAGGTGAAAATATAATACGGCGCATGCGCATTGCAGGATGGATAACTAAGGCTATAGACACACACTCGGAATATGTAATACTTATTTCTTTTCCATGGCAACAATGGTCACGCGAATGTGCCTCAATGTTACGTTAAACGTTAATTGCCTGACTTGTTAATTTGCATATAATAAGGTGATATCTTTAATTTGTCTACTGCACTGATGTAATCTACCAAAGAAATTCCTCGACCTGTAATTCAATTTTTGAGGGCATAATTTGGGAGAATCAATGATGTAGACAACAAACAACTGTTAGAAAATAACTGTATGAACCCAAGACAGTTTAAAAACAGGTCGAAGCATACAACAACCGAGCGAGTGTTGTGGATGTTGCATATGCTCAGCGGTCAACTACTGTGACGGGTGTTGGAGTCAAAGAACAGCGTATCCGGGACAACAAAGAATCAGTTATCGCTGATTTTACTGTACTTGCAGTGATCATTAGCGATGAGAAAGAACCAGTTCAAGAATATTAGGTAAAACCGACTAGGGTGTATGTGATTGCAATCAAGAAACCTGCGCACGGTTACGTAAACCGTATTAGGAAGGCAGATGATTATGTAAAACAAGATATGTCTAACTACAAGGCGAATACTTTGTGTTATTTATATTTTCTGTTAATTCGTTATGTCGTCACTGCCCTCTAAGAAAACTTGTCAATGAATTTCATTACATAATCATACAGACGAAATTCTCCTCGCAAATTTGGTTCGAATCCAGCCATATTTCTATAACAACACACAATTAAAAGTAGAGAATTATGAGAGAGTACCCGCGTTTCGAATCCTTCTGCAAGCTGTGAAGCGGCAAGAGATCCCTTCTCGAAGGACACGAATTTTAACCCACTTGAAGGTGTCTTTGCAGCGTTTCCGAGGGTTTGAAACTCGACATTCAGATTTACCGTTCACGCTTGACCAACTTGAGGGATTAGTCTTGATAAGTTTCTTTAATTAATTAATTCATTCATTCATTCACATTCATTAGTTCATTCGTTCGTTCATTCTCTAATGTGTTTTATGACAGGTCCACAGCCTCTTCCAAAGCGATTTCTTCACACATAGCTACCTAGTGCTTCCTCGTTTGGTTTCTAGTAGCCCCTCTTTTCCTTAAGGTTATCTAGTGGCTGCTTACATCTTCTTACTTGTCTTCCCGTTACTTCTATCCTTCCCTCTACCATTGCTTCTTTAACGTGTTTTATAAGGCAGTTTCTAAGCATAATGTGACCAATCCAGTCTTACTTTGTTGTATTCATTGTAGAATATTCCTTTCCACCTAGACTTTTTATAAAACATCATGTTTCACTCAATAGATCCAACTGATTTACTTTCCGAAATGCTCAAGTTTCAGCACCATATAAGCTATGTTCTAGTTTCTTCATTATAATTAAGTCCAATTTGCTGGTGAATACATCCTTTGATAATTTCAAGCACTTACAAGTTCTTAAAGAACCGTATTCACTTCCCTTACAAAGTAAAAATTCAGCGCCGTTGGTAAGAAAACCTACCAGCAACAATGAGTCTCAGCCCCAAAACTCGACAGGCTGACCAAAGACAGAGGCCAATCGCTCTCATCCCAAACAACTTTTATTAAAAATGCAGTGACAAGCAGTTGCGGGCGTTCAATCAAAATCAGTCAGACTCATGCAAACATTACAATGAGTTTTGTCCTAGCAAAAATTAAAATAGATCTTTGTCCACTTACACAGCTATTCGTATGGAAACAGCACCCCCTTCATCTCCGGATGGAATCGGCAGTCGAGGAAGATAAATTCTTATTAATAACATATGTGTACAACAGAGGTGAGAATGATCTTCTTGCAGACGTTTACTGGCGCAAATTCAATTGTGAAGTAATTGAATAATTAATCACTAAACAAGAGGTAATGATGCAGATAGCTGGGTAAGAAGTGAAAAGTGAACAGTATATACTTACTATGTTAAATTTATCAATATTGAAACTTTATAAAACAAATTAGTGTATGTGTATTTATGTATTTTATTAAATAACACTGGACGGCTTCATGAGGGCACACCCACATCTGCGAAAGTCACGTCCACCAAGAAGAGCTGACACAAGGCAAAATCATAGAGACATGAGAAAACCTTTCGATTACAGACTGTATGCGGGCGCGCGCACGCACGCACGTACGCACACAAACACAAACAGTGTTGCTTTTATAGGAGCCTAGCCGAGATGATCCGTGCCGATCCTACATCTTTCCTAGCGCCATGTAATGGCAAAGCAGGGTACTCAGTTGTTATAATCATTAGGCTATTGTCCGGAGAGTTGAGGGATCGTCGTTCGATTCCCGGAAGAATCAAGATATTTATCTCTTCCCCCAAAAGCCCAGACCAACTCTGGAGCCTACAGTTTCCTATTCAGTCGGTATCTGGGCATTTCCATTGGGAAGAAAACAGTTGCAGCGTGAGGCTGACTTCTGTCCACTGTCAGGGTCAAAGAATTATTGCAGCCATAATCCATTCCGCCTTACAAGATCTCGTGCGCAGGGACAAATCTGCTGTACTGCGCCTACGTCATGATTTATGTTTGGCTATGAGATAACAGCTAGACCCTAATTAGACTGCGAACTGTCACTTGACCCAAGATGAATTAATATGGAACTCAAGGTAGTCAGTGCACACTACACTATGTGTAAACCAAGAATGAGGAAATTGTGTGAGAATTCACAGCCTTCCCTTCAAATAGGTCATTACAGCAGCACTGCAACTGTTCAGGTGTGGGCGTGTTCACTGCGGAACATGCCACAGTATGAAGATGCAGCCTCAAGCATTTGGTTACACAGGGTGCCTGTAGGACGGCAGCCTACTGCCTTCCTCTGCAATACTTTATAAATCTGTTTTCACTTCTATTTGATAGCTTTAGTTACAAAACACGTAACAAATAATATTAAAATTTGCATTTTGATTCCACAGTATCATCTGCCAGTGGGGAAACTATTTTGTGAACAGTAGATAGTGACTTGAACAAGAATAAGGGCGTGGAGGTAGCGCTCCACGCGTTCAAGGATCTATTTAAATAACCTTGCCTTTGCGGCTGTTAGGATCCCAGACTATAGAGTGTCGATAGTGAGATTGGTGAATGACGAACAGGCAAAGGATTGGGTAGAAGCGGTTGTGGCCTAATCCAGGCATTCAACTGGAGTAACAGAGAAAAAACAAGAGGCACATCAATCATGATAACGGGTGTTCCGCCCGAAATTCGAACCGGGTACCTCCTGAATACAAATTTAGTGCGTTACAGCGAAACTATCCAATTCGGTGGCAAAGTTAGCCCAGTAGGTGCAACTGCTACTTTACGTCAGACTCGCTCACCAATGAGTTCGTTTACCTACAGAATGGCAAAGGCAGGCAGCTGGCTGTCGGTTTCTTACCGCGACGTCCGGGATTCGGTCCCAGAGCAGTCCATGTGGTAGAAGTGGTTATTTTACAGGGGTTTCTCCAAGTAATTCGGTTTAATCCTTTTAATATTATTTCACCAGTGCTCTGCATTCACCCACCAATCATCAGGGTCTTGCACAAGAGAAGGCAATACCAAGGATTGGGGTGTCACCGCATCCTGCTAATCAAAATGTGAATTCTTTCCCTACTCACGCCATAAAGGCGTTTAGGAGGAGAGCAAATATATCTACACTCATTCTTAACTTCGGCAATTGATGAAAGTGGGTGGTGAACCTCGCGGACCGGCCGGTTTACCCACGGTAACCACTCAGTAGGAGGATGGTTGAAGCCCAGAGGCAGTCTGGACGTTTCGGAAGAAAAGGAAAATCTACTTTAATAGAGTTCATCACGTTGTGTCTTTAAAATAATCAAAACAAGATCATATCGTCAGTCTAACACAACTGCATATTCTCAGATAACACATACCTGCAATTTAAGGCTGTATTTAGCCTAATTATGGATTATTTAATCCGTAACATGTAGCGTTTTCTGAGAATATGAAGTTGTGTTAGATTGATAATATCATGTTGATTTAAAGGAAGACATTTTGCTCCTGCCGGAATATGAACCCCGAATTTTCCAGTCCGTAGCCTACTCAGTATACACATCACGCCGAAATAATAAATTATAACTAATATCAAGGACTGATATCGAGAGTTGATTTTGAATAATCAATGGACTAATGTTATCTGGCCTGCTTTTAACATGTTTGATCATAAATCAGTTGTGCTACCGAGATGCATGTCGGTTCTTTCATCAAATGGCATTTTCTTCAACGATTTGACGCGAAAAACACTTTATCATTTCGTCACAGACGTTTTGGTTAGTAATTTAAACCGGTGAACTCATCCACCGACCTTCATACAGACCTGTGAGGCTATACCACATAGGCCTGTACATGGCCATTCTACACAGTGGCAGTCCCTAAATCAGCGAGTGTCATCCCAAGTGCGAGTATTGCCAATAGAAGAATCAATGATGTATGAAACAGTCTGGGATAAAACCCTTGGTATAGCCAAAATTCTAACTCCGAATTCTGCGGACCGCCGTCTAGTTCGTTAATTAACACGCGAATAGAACACAAGCAAACCATAATTCTTTTACGATGGGTGCTGATAAGTCCTTAGCCCGACCTACTTCCTGATGTCTTAGGACGGAATCGATAGTGTCTTTCAAAAGACGGGTCTGCTCATGTACCGAATTGCAAGTCTTTTCTTGTTGCAGAGGCTGAAAGGAAGCATGTCAGGCGACGCGCGCGATTTCAACAACATGGAGACGCGAGCTGTCAAGTTTTTTTTTTCTGCAAGGCAAGGCGCCGAAGGAAATTCAAGTCATTCTGACAGAAACATGCGCCATCGTATGCCACCGTAAAAAATTGGG
>Ga0123352_10018965_pt1 | contig 10967 bp, 6 predicted proteins | sample TergutLab28metaG_FD_89700 | JGI IMG/M metagenome (GOLD analysis project Ga0123352, IMG submission 89700) | Labiotermes labralis P1 segment gut microbial communities from Petit-Saut dam, French Guiana - Lab288 P1 | ecosystem: Host-associated > Arthropoda: Insects > Digestive system > Gut ... | reverse complement strand
GGATCACCGCTGGTTCAAGAGAAGTACCAGGAAGAAATGCCTGTGACAGGAGACATGCATATTGTATAATAATAATAATAATAATTATTATTATTATTATTATTATTTCGCTTAGTTGAGTCCAGTTCTTTGTTTATCTTAGTGCTAACTCAACAGCCTAATGACCAACTATAAAATCAGGACTACTGCACTAAAAATAACATGTATACATGCACGCAGAAAAACGCGTAACAAAGTGCATGATAAAAACAACGTAATACACTTCATTTAAATAATGAGTTAAAACGAGAAAATTAATTTACTAGTAGCAGTAAGAAAAAAGGAAAGAGGAGGTGAGGAGGGTGAAGAATGAATACGAAAAATCAAGAAGAAGAAGGAGGAGGAGGAGGAGGAGGAGAAGGAGAGATGAAGGAGCAGGAGGAGGAGAAGAAGAAGAAGAAGGAGAAGAAGAAGAAGGCGGAGAAGGAGGAGAAGAAGAAGAAGGAGGAGGAGAAGAAGAAGAAAGAGAATAAGGAGAAGAAGGAGAAGAAGAAGAAGATGAAGATGATGATGATGATTTAGTCACGATTGCAACCTGCAACTTTGTCAAAGTCTGGCATAATAAAGTACGATTGATATTTGTATGGATAATACATATTACATTCTAAAGTCTGACTTGGAAACGTGTACGTACCGCTTATAACAAATGTCACAGGCCTGAAGTAAAACGCTTGCATCACGATGGTAATATCCTCGAATTCTGTGTACTCTAATTCAGTATAAGTCTGGCGAACAAACAGTGGTTTGGTTCAAAAAGCTCTTAACAGGATCCAGTTGTATTAAAATCAGGATGAAGTAAGTTGCTCATTTATATGCGTGTGAGATGAAAATCTGCATTACGATGCAGATAAATATTTATGCACTATAATATCGTGTTTAGTTTCGTATGGGTATTATTGAAACTTACACAACATGCAAATACAGATAAAATGTTTTTTAATATGCTTATTATCTCTCCAGAAAAGAAATTAGGCTTTTTATGGCATCTCCAGGGCAGGAATATCGCATTCTGATCACTTGAAGCACAAATATTGTTTCTTTAACCTCAAATAGTCACTGTTTTGTGGAGATTCTGTCCCCAGCGACAGGATTACTTATCGTGCCGAGTGTCAGGTCAACGTATAAATTATTACTTACAGTGTTCACTATGAAATGTTTGTCGGTCTCACAAAATATACTCGACAAACAACAAAACGTCACCACACTTCGTACGCCTTTCCCTTCAAATGCCTCAAAGACTGGAAAAGTAACCGCCTATACAAAACTTGTCAGATGGAACTTCCTGGAGAGCAGGTCCAAAAAAATCTGGAAAACTGATGGACCAGAAATTATCACTTGTTTGAGGCGCGTTCGCTTAATCGCCAAAAGCGCCTATAATATCCGCCATGTCCGTCCCTCCTTCTGTCTCAGACTGAATGAACTCGGCTCCCACCGGACGGATTTCCATGAAAATTTATATTGAAGCCATTCGTTAAAATCTGCCGCGAAAGTCGAAACTTGATTGCAGTTGGACAAAACTATACGAAAATCGCCGTAAAGGCGCCGTAGTGGAGTGCAATGATATCTGGTTATTAGGATAGCCGAGGAGGTATAAATTTTTTACGCGATCGCACCGCAATGTTTCGTTATACACACATTGTCTATCTTATTATTAAAAACTTCAGCTGGCATGGATTAATCCCTTTTCTGTCTTTCGACTTACAATTAATTCTGAAGTAAAGCTTGAGACATCTGGAAGGACTGTCTGGACAGGAGATCGGCGCGTCGGAAGGCCTCTTTTATACAGTGGAAAACAAAGCAAAGGAATGCATATAGCTACATATCCATGTTTGGTGTGGGGATCAAACTTATGGCACCAGTACCTAAGCGGTCGAAAATGATACGTGTTTTGTAACCGGACGTAAGCTGCCTCAGACCATTCTGCTACAGAGTTCCTTCCACACAAAATCTTTTCGGAAATAAAAACATGATAATAAGGAGTGCATAAGTGGAAATTGTCTTAAGTTGCAGATAACTGATTTCACCCCCAAAACAAAGGATGTAATAGTTGTGTAATTTTTCGTGTTACCTGTCCTGTTAAAATTAACGTGAGAATCTTTCATGCAGTTTATTTCATTACCCTGTGGCACCTGTGTTTTATGACTCTTTGTATCCAAAAAGTTTTTCTTCGTTTGTATTGGGTTTCATATTTCCATTAGAGTATAAAATATGGACCTCGCTATAAAAGTAATGTTTTCTAGACTGGATCTACGCAGCTTTTATTTCTCATTAATCTTGATATAAGCTTATCGCAGGCTATGAAATTTTCTTCGAAAATTCCACAGGAAAATTCTACCATCGTATCATACCCGCAGGTAACCCTTGTATTGATCCATTTCTAAACATTACAGACCATGCGAGACACAGAACTCACGTTGTTACTGAACAGGCGCGCTGTGGCAAGTCAGCTGGTTTGAACGAATGGTGTGATGTCTGCAGCAATACGTCGTACGACAAATATTGAGACTGCGATGCTGCCTGTAGTACCTTCCGTTGTCGTTCATTACTGTCATCTTCTTGGTTTATTTGCAGCTATTAGCACTCTTCAACCTAAGTAAAATCGAAAGACGGACGAAGCGACACGATCCTATGTTTCGACTGACTATACCGTCTCTTATCCCAGGACAGTCTGGGAGAATAGCTCCTTCTGAAGGGCCCTCTAGATAGATGCTTCATCTCCCCTTCTCTCCTGAAGATATAGAAATATATTATGTAAAACTTTGTGAGCTTTTAGCCTTAAACGACTGCAAATATCCCGAATATCAGTCACGTCTCTTCCGTGAAGCTGATATAGTAATATAATGCCTCAAAGACTGTCCATCTATGTAACACCCGTGTCTCATATTGAATACACACACACACACACACACACACAGACAAGCACACACACACACACACACACCATTAAGATACATACCCTTCTTGTAAAACATTTTCCTATACGACGTACATGTAAGTAATTGTTAGGAAAATTTATTTGTGCTGTATACAGTGCTTCTGATTGGCTTTCTCAGCACTACCTGTGGGCTAATCTGTACGAGAGTAAATAGTCGAAATGGCATCGTAAGTAAACTAAGACCCCGTAAGACAACCACCCTAACTTTGGGACCTAGTGCACACCGGTTACGCTTGTGTATCGAAAGTGCTTGTACTGGTGAGGGGATTGTAAGGGCACACAGACAGAATGATATACGATGAGTTGCGGTTCGAAGTCAGAGCACTGGCAGTCTCTTCACCCAACTCGTGGTTATGTTTTCAAGTGGAAGGGGGTCCTTCCTGAGCCTTTCACACCTATAATTCCTTTTCACAGCATGCGGTGATCGGACCACCCAACTGTAAAGTACGTACGAAATATAAAGTGCTCTCAATATTTAGCAACAGCACGGAAACCTAAACTAAGAAATCCATTATCAGAAATGTTTAAAATCGTTAACTTTTGTGTCTGTCTTGTTTCAGCACTGGCTAGACCCAACTAAAAAGATCGCCAAGCAGCTCAAAGGTATGTCAGCAATTTTATAATATTCCGAACTGTGTGATGTATATTGTTCCTCATGAGTGCGACAGATGGATTAAAAAATCTCCCGTCTCGAAAGTACGTTTTGGTAACACGAAGTAAGGTATGGCCTCCGCTTCTTCCCGGTAATTAGGCAGCTCGAATTGCCGACTTTTGTACACGTTTTTTCTATGTTCTCTGCTTTCTTTTGTTGATGAGGCATTCCGACGCCCCTTCAGGGAAAAAATGAGTATCTACGAAGAGGCCCGAGATTTTCCTTCAAGACAGTAGTTTATAGGACAAGTTTCGTTTGTTAAATCCTACGTATTTGGAATGTAATGAACTAGAATGTAACGATAATGAATGTTAACAAGCGGAACGATAAGCACATTAAAATTCAAAGCAAGAGAGAAAAAATTAGCGAGCGTTTGTAACGGAGTGGCAGTAACCGCTCTTGTATTCACGTGCGAATCTTGGGTTGGAACACAAGACATCAGGACATCAAGATACTAGCAGCTGAAATTGAATTTATAAATTTCGTAGAATTTGCACTCTAAACAGATTCTGAATTTTTAAAATTATGTACCTGTATTTTTATCAGGGGGACAATAAATAAAAAACGAGGTCTTTGAAGACTGCACTTCATCCACATACAAGAATGCAGTTCGCACCGCACACAGGACAAATTACGTCACCACAGTAAATATCAATCATTAACGTTGTTAGGGAAGTCACATAAATGCAAAATGCAGTTTTAAATGTTACAAAATGGTACATAGTTACCACTGGTTAAAATATTTAATAATAATAATAATTATTATTATTATTTACTGCAATTGGGTTGTTACCCGGTGGCAGTGGTTATTTTACTTGTACACAAAATATGAAATTGGTTACTACTAGATTTAAGTCGCGAGGGCTACATGAGAAGCGTGTAGTGGCAACTTGGAATCTTGGGAGCCATCTCAGCATTTGCTTATAGACACAGGGAAGCCAAGAAAAACCTGTGACGAGGTGGCCGGTCGCAGGATCTTCCAAATACTGATTTCTAGCCAGCAGTCCGGCATCTAAAGTAAAGTATGGAATATATGGAATGTCGCCAGTATAAATGTAAACAAACCCCACCTGCTGAAGAAGAATTTTTAACAATATTTCAGGTTAAATGGATGCAAGTACTCGTTATGTCCATAAGAGATTATTTTCATGCAGTTTTATAATGCTAACGGCTTTGTAACACACTGAGAAACTGTTGTTTATTGTTTTAATCAGAATGTGGTTGAGAGTACTAGGTAATTTATGTATATTCAGAATGAGTCATTAATTTCTTCTCCGTACAAATAACGGCATTATATTCTGCTTGTCGTACTGGACAGCTGTTACCTGAGACCTTGAGTTTCTTTGCGGATTTTGTCTGTCATAACAGACGATTGTAAGTTCCGCACCCTTCGGTGTTGAACTGCTATCACATCTCTGCTGCAACTCTTAACGGCTACAGTCGTCAGCAACTGCGTCGTTGATGGTTTAAACAACAAGTATCGCGTAAATTCAACCGTGCGTGCGTGCGTGTACTCATTCAGTTTACACTTTAATCTTTAAAGAATAAAATTAGTTTAAATTTACATTTAAAAGGCCTTTTTTTTCTCACCGAGAACAGATTGTGTCTCCACTGTAATAGACAATCAGTTTATGCTGTGTAGGAAAGCAGCCGATGTGTATTTTGAGAAAAATATGGAAAAACACAGCGCTTGTAAATGTTAAATGCTGTGATAAATTTATTGACCATGGAAATGTAAGGGGCTAATATGCAGGGTGAATCGGCTTTATGCCGGAGACGATTATCATGATGTGAACACAACTATCTAGCATAGGGAACAGTTTCTGGACTAGACGTGCGCCTCTCAAGGGGTACTGTTTTAAGGTTGGTTGGTTGGTTGGTTGGTTGGTCGGTCGGTTGGTTTGTTGGTTGGTTGGTCAGTTGATTACTTTGTTGGTTGTTTGTTTGTTTGTTTGGTTGGTTGGTTGGTTAGCTAGTTAGTTGTTTAGTCATAATAAAATCTACGTAAAAAAATGTGAAATTTGCTCAACATTTGATTTCAAACATTCACTTTAGTGATCTTGTAGAGGTGTTAAGCAGTTAATCCCTACAATATGTAGGGCGAAAGCTGTGCCATGCCTTCTAATTCGGAATTTTCAACACAAATGCACCTCCATTTCCTTTCACCTATATTTGTCAGACACGTTGCATCTTCCAAGAGCGCGGAACGAATCCGTAAATCAAGGGGCGCCGATTTTTTTTTATATTAAATCAGATAATAATAAAATTGAAACTTGAGGAGCTTGGTTATAAAGACTTTCAGTTCCAGTTCTGTGGTAGACTTCCGGTTCCTCGTTACTTCACGTAATTCATTCCCTTTCTACTTTCTATGTATCGATAAGGTCGTTGAATTGAAATATGATGATTCGAGGCCCTTTTGAAAACTTTCAAACACTAATTGAAATATTGCAGAACACGCAATACAGAAAGTGAGCAACCTCTTGGACACCGTCAAATCAAAAGAAAAATGTTTGCAGGCCACGTACAAACAATACCTATGTATTTTACTTATGCATCGGTAATGATAATACTGTGTCATAAATAATGCCAAAATCGGGACAGTAAAAATTATCTGAAATTAGTCTTTAAAATTGCAATTAATCGTATAAAATTTGAAATTAATCATACTTACTAAACCCTTAATTATGTCCTTTGTAATTTCTCGTAATAAGAATTAACTGGTCATATATATAAAACTAATTCTATTGGCGTTCTATTTGTGCTTTGTCTTGCACTTGTTTATTCACAATTAACCATTGTTCAAGAAAAAATACTTTACTAAGAAAACTATCACTGCTTATTAGTCACTAAAATGTTAATGTATGGAGACATTTAAGAAGCCTCGACAAGAAGACAGCTCGCTGATCTTCTGTCGTCGATTAGATTCGATATGGCCCTGCACAAATGAACTATCATTTGTCGCGTGGGGTTACTGAGCACTGGTAACTTACCACGAGGTGCACAGAATCTACAGAACAAATGTAGTAGCACATATTCATCCAATTTCACTTGTTTTGTGTTTCTGAAATTACCAATCGCGGGCCGCATGCTGTTGGTGGACTGCTTTTTGCCTATCGCTCTTTTAAACAATCACACTTTCCTGCTAATCACAGGATATTGGTGTAATAGATGTGTATCTGCTCGAAATAATTGCCCAAGAAAATGCCAGAACGGTATGTTAAGACAGGTCACTAGTGTTTCCTCGCACATACACTTAGCGCATTAAAACGTCCTTTTTTTTTAAGTTTTCCACCCCGAAGTGTTACAACACACAAAAATACTACACGTCAGTCAATAACACAACATTTATTTTATATATACTGATATATATGTCAAGGCGACATGTTTCTTCCTAGTCGGTCATCCTCAGGCCCTCCAAGAAAACGGATCCAAGAATTGTTTAGCTTTTCTGAATAGTGGGATCCCAAATACTCACAGCTTTCAGTTACAGAAGCAAAAGTATATAAGGTTGTATAAATTGAACTTGTTGTGTGACGGTTTTAAATTAAAATTAGAAACTTATCTGATATGGTAGTACATTAAAATCACTGCATATAAAATTATATAAATAAATAAATAAATATATATATATATATTCATAAGCCTTCCTGTCATACGATCTTGTAAAATCTATATAACGATACAAAATGTCGTGCATGTTCTACGGTTTCTAAATACCTTCTGCATTTATAACGTAGCTAGTTTTATTTCCATCGTATTTTGTGCTTTTCGTAAAAATTGTCATCGCATTGTCTTACTGACCAGATAAAAGAAGAAAATACCGCCAACACTTCTAAAATATATGTATTATGGGTCGTCTTGAAAGATGACGCACTGAAGTTGAAACATATTGCAACAGTAAATAATATAAAAATTTTAGTTGTATTGACGGGATTTGCTTCTTTTATTGCCTATTTTGCTGTTTTCTTTATCTGCGATGCATTCGACAAGAGATCTGTGATTATTCTGTACAGGAAAGGTGGAATTTATGAGATGGAATTATAGCACAGTCAAGTACAACAGACTGTAAAGGAAATGCCTACAGAAAATACGAGTCGAAATTTTATAATATATTTTCAATAGCTGGCTCCATGAAAAGAGAAGGCAATAAGGAAGCGATTAGCAAACTTGTAGAAGGTGAGTCACCGCAGGACTTAGCTCTCTGAGACGTAGAAAAGAATATAAGGCACAGAAACTAACGAAGCAAAAGTTATCTGCAGCATATCTGTCTACTCGGTATCGAGAAACTTTGCAACTGCCTTCTTCACGAACGAAATTAAAAGACACTCTTTATTCCGAACTAAATGATCGCGTGTGTCGCACAGACGTCATTTATACACCAGGTGACGTAGCAGTCACTATTGCCAAGCGATTTGTACAAACCGTCCTGGAGTTTGACTGATTTTCTCATTCTTAGCTGCAGCACTTAAAGTCGGATATGCAGCAGTCCGAGCCCACTTTGTGAAAAGCAGTTGTGCACCTAGTAAATGAAAATGAGGCACACAACACAAGGCCACCAAACTCGCAATTTTCCACACCATCTGTGTTTTTATATTTTATAGAATTTTATTTTTCACGATTACATACTTCCTCAATAATCCGACATGTACGCAAAAACAAAATTATTGACAGTGCGCCTTGCCAATGGGATCTTAATATTGCCTCTGTACGGATTTGCAGGAAATTTCGGTCCTCGGACCGTACTTTGTGAAACCCTGCAGTGGATAAGATCGTCATGGTGTGTGAGTTTCATGCTTTTGGACTGAGTTCCGGAAATGCACCTGCAAGGTAATCGTTAACACAAGGGCTGCACGTGAGTTTAGACTAAGGGAGAGACGTGAAGTACATTATGAAAAATTCGGATTAAAATTTTATAAAGTGTGGAGAAGAAAGTTGACGTTGTTTAAGGTTAGGTTAATCACAGAGAAAAGGGGGAGGGACGCTGTACATCCAGATGAGTTTCTGTTCTGCTTGCCTTCAGGTCGCCAAGAAGTGGATTGTTTAAAATACAAAAACAAAACCAGTTTCAACCTTGTTGACTCACTTGTGAAGAACACACGTAGTTATCCTTAATAACGTGATTTCTGTTATGCCTTAAAACAGTAATAGCAATTTATATATATATATATATAGAGAGAGAGAGAGAGACGCAAGTTTTTATGTGCCTGCAATTGAAGTAACTACTTCCTGCATAACCCTAATAATTACTACTGGAAAATAAAAATAAGTAGGTAGAGTTATCTCTGTCCATACTATAAAATCATGCGTGGGAGTGGAGATACGGCTGCATTCATCCCTAATCAAGGCGGTTGTTAGAAATAAGTGGTCAGCCTCACTATGCGGCTACTTCACTCCCGTTTAGAGAATCCAGTATGGGATTCACAGCCGGTCTAGACGCTCTGGAGAAGAGAAAAATCTCTAACAACGCCCCTTCTGTGCTTAATTCATCTTAATGATGTTAAGTATTACAATAGCCTCTCACCTAACGCGGTTTTTCCGAGCGCGTTTAGAGTATAAGATGCTGAAAATGAATGAATAAAATTGGAAGAGTTTTCCTGAACGCTGTCAAATGTAAATACTCGCAGATGAAGCGGGCGGTTAGTGGCTCAACCGCCGCGGAAGATGGCAGCATCAACTGTGTAAACGACCAATGTCCAAGAAAGATATGTTTCTTAAAGCGTTGGCGGGAAAGCGGGGGAATGGCGCAAAATCCTCCGCGTTTGTTTAACCCTGTTTTTTCCCTCAGAATTCTGCACAGCGCGGTAGCCACGAGTTTGACGATGGATCGTTGTAGACTCCAGTTGAAATGTGATGGCACACGGTGACGCACGGGAGGGGAAGTGAGGGGGGAAATTGGCGAAAGGAGTGGGTAGCCAGTACCCTTCAAACTACCTCGGTACATGGTGTATCCAGCATTACTACCGACAATAAAAGCTGATGCGCACACCTCGGCTGCCAGTAGTAGACTGAACTGACGCTCCCGCCGATTTAAATGGACTCGTCCGTTTCGCCGAAAGACGAAATCTGATTTTTGCGCGTGTGCCATCACATTTCAATTGGCCTCTATCTGTACTTCATTAGCTAGAAGGATAGGACACAAATCGGGTCCTTTGGCTCCACACATTGAAAAGAAGCAGGATAACTCAAGTGATGTATTATCTGCGACTTAACAGTGGGTAGATATTGAGGAACGCGCTGTGCTGAAATTAATTTTTGTGATTTTTGTCACTCGCGCGAGACAAATAGACCACGGTCGCTTTATCTCAGGATATTAAATATTTCGCTGCACAAGAACGGCATCTCTTTCGACGCTAATTAGCATACGTTAACACAGCGACGTTGCATAACCTACCCAACCAGCACTGGTTGTACGTACTAGTCACATACGGGGCATATTTTTCTTCTTATTTCCTTCTCCTCCACCAGCTTCCGTGTTATAACATGCACATGTAGTAAATGAGGTACTGCGATCGCCGTTTTAGTCCTGTCACAGCCCTAAATATATTAATTTCCCATCTTGTAGATTGTGCTGGGGCCCACCCAGCCTCCTATAAAATACGTACCTGGTCTCCTTCCCGGGGATGAAGCGGCCGGCGCGTGGCGTTTACCATCCAACTCCTTTCTAGCGCATAGGTGAAAGAAAGAGTAGAGCTAATCTGAACCTTCATGACCTGTTGTGGGGTGTCCCTTGACACTTCAAAGAAATGATGATGTACTGCTTCAACTACATTTTCTTATCCTTATTGTTGCACCGTGCATTTCGCAGAATTACTTTAATTATCAACCAACAAATGCACTTGTATAAAATTCCACATTAAAACACTTAAAATCGCTCCGAAATGTTTCGATTCTAAGATCATCCTCAGGGAGCTACGCTGTTCCTTGCTAAAGTCATTTTAATAACGTTCACAAAATAATTCATTTATACAGGGTGAGTCTCTCGCTAGAGGCCCCAAACTATTGTCTATGTATACAGTCGAACAGCGCGGGTTTCTCGTTAGTAAATACTGGCAAGCAGGTTCATTTAAAGCACGCCAGACGGCATTTCGAACGGAATTTCGTGAAAGACGTGCACCATCGAAATGTTGCATCCAGAAATTGGTTAAAAAGTTAGAGACAAAGAGAAGCCGATCTAACGCCTGCCGACTTCTTTCTTTGGGGCCCATTGAAGGGCAAAGTGTACAAAAATACACCCCGCACGATTTAACAACTCAAAGACTCTATACGCCAAGAGATTCAAGCCGTCAACGTCGACACTTTGGGAAAAGTATTCCAGAATTTGGAGAAACGCATTCAAATGTG
>Ga0123352_10018964_pt1 | contig 10968 bp, 4 predicted proteins | sample TergutLab28metaG_FD_89700 | JGI IMG/M metagenome (GOLD analysis project Ga0123352, IMG submission 89700) | Labiotermes labralis P1 segment gut microbial communities from Petit-Saut dam, French Guiana - Lab288 P1 | ecosystem: Host-associated > Arthropoda: Insects > Digestive system > Gut ... | reverse complement strand
CCACACCACCCCAGCCGAACCCCAACGTAACACCAACACACATCGAACCAGAACAATACAACTCATGAAATAACTCAACAAATAAGTCGCAAGCTCCTGAGGATGGATGTATTAACATCCGAAACATGTTGAGCATTGAATAATGAAATAATGAAGCAAGTGACATCAAGTTGGTCTCTCTTTATTCAAGGACATTAGAGCTGACATTTAACACTCGTGTCTACGTGCGTTCCGATCATGGAATTACACACTAGTCTTTATAAAGAAACTATCCCTCTTTAGCACCTGGTTGTGGTTTTTTTACAGTTCCCTCAATCCCGCCAGGAAAATACCTTTAAGGAATCCCAAATTAGACCACAATCGGCTTCATACACATTCCTTTCCATTTATTAACCACTAAATGTTCTACAATGTGAAGAAGAATAGCCTTATATAGCCTTATATATATAGCCTTATATAGCCTTATATGACGACTCTCATTAAATAAAACCATAAATTTACAAACATAATTAATTGCTCTGCTGGCGACACGCCATCAAATTCTTATGCCTTCTTTCGTGAAATTTCGTTCTGCAGGTACAGGGTAACCGGTTACATGGAAACTTGCACAATTTATAAACTATCGAAAGAGGAACCTTGTTATTTAAATATGTGTCCACGATTACGTTCTTCGGACTGTTCAAGAGGGTTGCTTGTTACTAACGCTAAATTGTAGACTTCTTGTGCGTCCAGAAATTTATTTTTCCGGTAAATTATAGTTGTCACTTCATATCTATAGGCCGACCTCAACAGTGGTAAAGACAGAAATTTTCAGCAGGTCGTATTATTGTAAAATATTAAGGTGACCTTAACAGACAAAATAAAAACCTCACATTTTATGCTACTGATAATGGCCTTATGTTATATGCTTTATAAAAGTATTTAATACACACTACAAGATCATGGAAATTAATTTAAAAAAAATAAAAAACTGAATTAAATTATTACAGAACTCTCGATAGGGCCTAATGAATCATCGTTACTTACTATCATGTCTCATAAAGGTTTCCTATTTGTGTTGTCGCTGAATGCGCTCAATTCTGATAGCTGTTAAGTGTGTTAGGGAGATAGACTTTTCGAATCTCAGCCAGAGTACCAGAATAATTACTGATGAATTTTTAGTAATTTTACTCAGTACATTCGAGCGAATGCCGGGACAGTACGTCGTAAGGAGCGACAGGAACCTTCTTCCTCATTCTTACTTACTTTTTTACAACTTGTCGTTTTCCCATTTCATTGCACACTTTAATTTTCGTATTTAAAAACCTTATAAACAATCACACAATACCTACTCTTCCAGAAGACAGCAAATATGTTATTGCAAAGCCTATTGTGCTATTTTTGAATGTGAGGTCTTCTACGAAGTTTACTAATTTCAGCCAATTGTATGCTTTATATTAATTTATGTTAAGATATTTGGCAGACTTTCCATATTCTGTGGTACTCAATACTCCTGCACTAAAATGTTTAACAACAATCAGTTCAATGCCTTAAAATGCACCTATTTCCAGCTACTAGCGCTGCATTCACAAAGAGAAAACATTGAGCTACAACATAAGGAAATGAAAATTTCCAGTGTTATGGATGACGTTCGTTATAACTGTACTGTCAGTGCTATTTATTGGATGGAAATCCTAGAGTGCGTTTTCCCACGGGTAAGTTATAGCCCTATCTCTCCGTAAAGGACACACAACCCAGGGCTTTCGCAAATCCCCGTACTCCAAGCAGTACAGACAGCATTATATGAACTGACTGGTGATTGTCACAGATGTCTTGACAACAGGCGATTTAGTGTAGGACTGCCTAATGTGTGCGCTGTGTTAAGACAACTTAACGTTTAAATAAGTGTTTGTTCAACCATCTTCAGTGGTGACACTTTACTGAAAGATTATTGACTTTTATTTTCATTTTAAGATTAACCCTTACCCTGCTAATTTGGAGAATATGGTGAGCTCCTAATAATGTCAGCAAATGGCAGATGGGATTTATCACGGCGTTTAAATGGTTAACGACAGTATCTGTGATCTAACAACATAATTCCTGATATTAGGCTGCTAGCTAGCTACTATTTAAAAAGTAATAAGAATATTTAAATATAATAATAATCTATTGTGCGAATGCAGTCGTAGTGCCAAGTGCGGTGATGTAATACATATCTAATAAACCTCAGACAATAGAAAGCTGCCACAATAATCCGGGCATAATGGTAAACAGGTGTCACGTGGTAGCTGATTTAACACCTGGGAAACAGATTGTGTTTTAATCCCATACGTTATTGGTTCAGTTAAATTTGCATTACGAAAACCTATTTTCGATAGGGCATATTGTTGTTACGCACAAGAAGAAGAAGAAGAAGAAAATTGCCAGAAAATGAAACTGTTTACGAACAATCTAACTAAGGAAGAATACAGCAAATTTCACAAATTGTAAAAAAAAATCGATTAATTAGAAGCACCATTTCCATATAAATCACTCCCATAGCAGTTACATAAAAAATAAAACACTACATTTTACAACGCCGATTCTTGTGCTTTACATATATATATATGTGTGTGTGTGTGTGTGTGTGTGTGTGTGTGTGTAGGCCTGAGTTTTGATGAATAACGGACTGGAAAGCATAGAGAAATTTAACGTGCAATCGGCGCATACGATATAGGCGTAATGCCGTGGTTTTAGTCAGTTCTTTCAACTTTTTTCTTTCTTAATATTCGTCACAGTTACCACGGTGCTGTACAACTTCTGGAAATTAAATTAAGAATAAAACGCAAACAGTGCGCCAATTCTAACCGTAGTGATCATTAACATTACAACAACTACTAAAATCCAAGTCATTTGGATTCTTTAAGAAGATAGCCTGAGGCGGTAACGGAATATGGCGTGAGGTAAGAAACGTCATGTGAAAAACGGATGCTTCTTCATTAGTGCTGAGATGTTGTGGCCTTTTCAAACAGAAGGGGAACAAAGATTACTGACGAACGTGCTTCACAGACTTCATCTGGCAGAGGGAAACAAGGAGGGAGTCTACACACAGTGGAAGAGACACACTGAGTCCCACATGGAAGGCCAAGGCTTGTAAGAAGAGACTGAGACAACGACTGTTGTGTGAAATTGAGATGGAAAATAAGGAAGTGATAGAGTGAAGAAAAATAGATCTAAGCCAGGATTAGTTAAGTGTATTTATTAATTACGTTGTACATAGAATTATGCGTGAAATTTTACAACAACTTCCGGGGTGTAGCATCATTTGGATTCCCTCAGGCTCCTGTCTTGGAAATTGTGCATGCCGGTTTCTAGTTCTGTTGCTAAGAATTCAGCAGCACACTCACTTTCTTAGATACGTGTTATACATCAATTCGGGAAATGCTATAATTATAGAGGAAACTGATGTAACGATTGGCAAACGTGGCAGAGTTTACTTGTGTTGCCCCCATCTACGTGAAATTTATGGGTCTCGAACTGAGGTCAGCTCAGTGCGAGGTCTGCCCTCTAAACACAAACTCTGTAAAAAGGCCCGTGTAACAAGCAAAACATTTTTTAAAAGTAATAAATCTAAATCAACAGTAACAAATAAGGTGATCTTGTGAAACATTTGGCTTATATCCGACGTGTTCAACACAAACGGAATGTATTGTTAAGTAGTGACGTGTTCATACAAATAAAAACAATAAGAAGAAGAATAGATAGTCATATCTAGCAATCTCTTCAGTCGGGAAATAGGCTACATGAATTATGCGAAGAAAATCTGATACGATTTTCATCGTCAACGCATCTAAAGTAAAATTTTATATGCGGTGACGATGAAAATGTTTAGAGCATGTAAAATACTGTTTCACTTCTCAGCGTTTCAGCCATTCGAAACACTGCCAGAAGCAGCACATTAATTGTATCCTTATCCTACGAGGTCATGAGCCTAATATTATTCTCAGTGCTATGTCTTTACTAAGTAATTTAATTAAGGAATTATTTGGTTATTTAATAACACTTCATTCAGTTTTAATAAAGAAGTCTATTCGAAACAGGGGCAATTAGTTCCCTATGGACAAGAAATAACATGCCAGAAGACCTGAATCTTCAGCAGCTCTGCTCTGAAAAACTCGAAATTTCGAGCAGGTTTAAATAAGTTAGTCAGGTGACCGTGGATAGTACATTGGGATTTGGAAATATGCAGTAAGTTTTGATTAAGTCAGTCAGTACTCGGGCACAACAGCCTGTAGTCGACATGTCGTCCTTTCTGCATTACCAACATCACCAGCATTCCAGCTTACTTAACCTCAAATTACTGTGATCGAGATGCGCTAAACGTGTAGCTCTAGTGGCAATGAGAAACGTCCATGGTAAGTTCTAAAGCAAGGTGGCTTAAGTGGTGGCTCTTATAACTCGCATTCGGAAGGTACCTGTTCCGAATTCCGGTCATGAAACCAAATAGAAATTTGATGTTTTTCCTCACACTATCCAAGTACATGCAGAGAGGTTGCCACAATTACTCCACGTCACTTCCTTTCACGCAATATCCGATTTGTTACTTACTCATCAACTTTTGACTCTATACATTCTGAGCACCGTACTATAAACCGAACAAACGTAAAGAAAACATTTGATAATTTGACGTGCTGGGAAGGATAAAGTACGTTACCTTTCAAAAAGAGAGACTATACAGAATATTTCATAAACGAGAGATACGCCACTAGACAATAATTTATTTACTCCCTACATTAGAACTTGTCCTGCTCACTTCTGGGGTAAAACATTTCGAAAAATCCACTCTTTCAACCTAGAAAATCGCATCTCCATTACAAATAATATTTTAATGACGCTCAAGGAAACGGTAACTCTTGATTCTGATAAAACAGCAAAGCCCACAAATTAAACCTGAAGAAAAAAGTCTAGTTATTTAACTCAAAACAAGCTTACGTAAGGTAAAGGGCTAACCAGAAATAACTGAGTTGATATGTAAATAAATTGCACAACTCTCCCACACAGTTTTCAGAGCATTAATGAAGGAACTGTGTACACTTCACGTAGTCCGCTCCCTTAGGTGTTTGGTTTCCTTAACGCACAGACACTCACGAAGTAGGAATAACATTCATACCGGTGAAACATCGTCAACACGAGCAGGCTGTCACCTGCTTCCCGTGTGAGCAATGTGCTAGCTCCAGCAGTTACTGCCGCTCGGAAATAGACGTGTTTATTTGCCCCTTCACTCAACATCATAACAGACCGTTTGACTGCCACATAAACACCTCTGTTACGACTCAGCATTTATTGGCGTTTGTCTTCTGGTTATCAGGAAAGTGTTTCTGTGTTCAGCCATCTATCAACATCTCCTCACGGTAACAAAACATTTCTTTCGGGACTAATTTCAACCCCTTTCACATCGTCAGCTTAAAACAGTTGTTTAAGAAAACATGGAATATGTTTACCCGGAGACGACAGGGGATTAGCAGTTCTCAATTCAATCGTTCAAATTTAGACAATGATGATTATGATGATTATGGAGAGTACAACGACGTTCATGTTTACGTGACGATAAATTTCTACTTAGCAAGCAGATTCTGGCTTAAACATTTAAATTTTTCTTTCCGGTGGAGGTTTTTCCGTTACTGCAGGAACTTTAGGGGTAGTGCCTTTTCTAGGCCATGGGTGTTTCTTTCCAAAGACTTTTCAGATCACCATTCACTATCATTCAGCATTTTACATCTGCTGAAAGCATCGTTAAAAACTACGAATATAAAACATGGTATAGGAATTACTATTGTGTGTGTCTACTATTGTAGAATGTTCGATTATTTTCTACGCGGTATGTTCCTGAGTGTAATATTCCATATTTTTGGTACAACTAAAAATCAAATATTATTTTCACTAAATGCGTCAGTCTATATGTAGGCATGGCTGAAACAATTTGACCGATTTTTACCATACTTGGTGCAGAAGAACTATAATAGATGTAGATTACAGACAGATGTTGATTTTGGTTTGGGGAAAGATTTTAAAGGCCACTCGAATACAGACCTAAATGTAGGCCTATACATTATACGACTTTACATTACCCTGTGCAGAGGATGGGCACGTTGAAACGCGGTTATGAAACTTCGGTTCCATAAAATAAGCAGAATTCTTTGACTACTTGAAAACCGGTCAGCTTCTCGAGAAAGATTCTGTTCCATGGAATGAGTAAGTAAGGGAGGACATTTCCCTGCAAATATTGGCTTCGTTCAGATTAATGGCTTTTATAAATCACTTTGCTTAAGGGCTTCAATGAATCTTCATGAATATGATTTTATACCTGACGACATGAGAAACTTAAGCATGTACGGGAGGTAAAATTAATGCCTATCTCAAAGAAATGTGATTTGAAAATGTGGTCTGAGTACGTCTGACTCACGCAAAACTCAGCTGATCTGTTCTTGACAATATGTGAACGAAATTGTTGTTGCATAAGGGAGGAGGGAGGGGGATTACCAGATTAAATGGAGGATTATCAGTTTTCCAATAAGCAATTTGATTGAAGAGTCAATTTTCAGAATGACAGCTAATTGCTTGTGTTCACATTATCTGCTCCCATCTGTTGTATATTCCATAAACCTATTAGCTGATATTTTGAAATAGTCATTTTTATAATGTGCATTAAGTTTAAACTTGAGAAGATATTTTTAAACCTACAGAGTGTGACTGGCATGATGAAAAATTCTCTGAGGTTGATCTTTAATGAACGAATCATCTAGAGGGAATAAACAAAGTATCAGACACAACATACAATAAACTCTGTATGCTCTGATGCTACAAAAAAGACTGTTAAATTTCTTCATGGTTTACAGCAGGGGCTTCCAAAATGCCCTACCTTGACCAAGGAGTGCAGGTAAACTGACATTCTAACAAAAATGTGTGTCACTTAGCCAGCACATAAGAACTAGAAAGCCAGCAGGGCCTAACCATCTACTTCCGTTATGTGATGGAGTGCAGTCAGATATAATTGCATTAATATTTAAGTTACCGATTATTTTTAAGTTTTGACACTTATTTTAAGGACGGAGAGATGGCTACTTATCGTTGGTCGCATACATACCATATAAAATTCGATTATGTGGCCTGCAGTTTTCTTTTATCAATACTCTACTTTCCGAATCGGTCACCGAGAACTACACTTGTCACCAACATCTACTCTGCTTAAAAACTCTCACTGGGGCATCCTACAACAGTTTCCATTGTCGCGGTACACAGGTAATGCAAATGAATGGACCTACACAAACACAGCCAGAACATGCATCATCCGTAATTCTCATGAATGCTAACGAATGTTTGTTCAGTGAAACTACACAACGGGGACGAAAAGCATGCATCACTTAGTTCTTCTGCAGATGTGAGTGCCTGCTATATAGTGTGCAATGTCAAACCAACATACACAACACCATGTGCTGTGAGGCCAGATTGTCTGTCGTCACGTTAACAAACAGCCAGTCGACCGACCACGTGTCCACAAAATGCGAAAACTAAATTAATAATATCTAGTTCCAAAACACAACACCAGGCATCAAAATCACGTGCTTTATGTTGTAAACCTTAAACGTGTCAAAACCTAACACAACCGAATAACTTCAAACCAAACGTGAAGGAAAAATCATACACGAAACCTTGAAGTGCATAAGGAGGTCGATACGAAAAGCAGAATATCACACAAACGGTGCCAGTTGAACGTCCATGTGCACGTCACGAAGATATATGAGGGATTGGAGTTACATTTGCACGCATTATTAACCCCTGCAATCGATGGATATAAGTGATCGATCCCACGCTACCGTCACTTTATCTCGTGGGAAAGAACCCAATGTACCCATTCAATAGGGGACTGGGTGGGTTCGCAGAGCCGGTCTGGAAGCTTAGCAGGAAACAAAAATATCTTACCCCCATGGGGAATAAGGTGCATCAGAAAACGGAAAAGCAAAAGAACACAGTTAACTGAATGAGTGTACGGAATTTCAAACTGATATCAGTGAGTAACACTGATCACGTATTGCATGTGTTACGTGTGTTTTACCGCCATCCAAAGCGCACTACACTTTCAGCTCATCACATCCTCTTTTATTAAATCTCCATCATGGCATCTTACGGAGAATAAAAGTTGTGAATCTTGTCATCATACCAGATGCAAAAAAAAAAAAGAAGGATTGAATAATTTTGGGCAAAGATCCTATGTAATTTATATTAGGAACATTTATTCTGGCAAATCAGACAGGCTGTCTTGCTAGTAATTTTAGACGTCACCCACAATTCCTGCGCACTTACGACGTACGCATCAATCCTTTGTGGTACTGTGTTCTCTCAACAGTGTTTAGACACGCAGTTCCTACCACACAGACGACTCTATTCCGAGAACAACGCAAAACATTAATGCGCTCTGTAGTTACACATACATTTTAAAGATAAACAGGTGGTACGTACAGTTTCAACGGTGCTGTAAATGTCTTAAAATAGATCAGTTCATAAAAAGTTGCTAAAATGTCGTTTGTTCTATATGGTGATACCGCCTTCGAACAGTAGCACCTATATAAGGCGAAAAAAAAAATTTTTATATCTACAATATCAACTGTGCGTCATTAAATAAGATTTAACCCGCGTTAAAGTGATTTAGACTGTATTAAATATTCTACTGCACAGACTATACAGACCTATTATTCACGTAGTTATGTAAAACACAGTTGCTTGGAATCGAATATCCTTGTAAGGTGCACAAAATATTACCTTAAGTTACCACGGCCTTTGCACGAAAAACGAAATAGACCCATCACCCTACGTATACTCATTACTTCGTTGCTGCATTCTCCTGTCCCCTAAACTCCCCCTGTATCCGTGGGAGGATGTGTGGGTAAACGCGGCATTTATTTGCACCTTCGCCCCTGAAATATTTGATAAAAGTATACAGTATATCGAAAGTACACCGAAAGAGCGAAGCGGCGAAACAAAAGTTAATCACTTGCATTGCTGGTGTCTTAAAAAATTCAGAAAAATGTCTACTGTATAATAGGATGAGACAGGAATAACGAGACTACATGCCGTCTTTTTGAATATGAAGTACATAAAAAGAAACTTCAATACAACATTTCCTGGTCTTCCTCTCCCCCACCCCCTTTCTTGTTAGGCTAATAGCCTGTTATTCTTGGACAAATCGCTACATCTTGCATGGAGACTTCGGAAGACTTTTGTACCTGCAGGAAAAGTGGTCCTATCCCTTGCAGTTCCAACAGTCTTATCGTATGGGGTACGTCTGTGTGACAGTTTGAATTAGTTCTGTGCTTATTCACCCATTCCTATTCGACTTGGATTCCATGTCTAAAGGACATGAAGCAGGTCAACAGGCCTGCATGCAGTATATGTCGGGCAGCATTTAAGAACAGGGATAATCTTTTCAAAGGAAAAGAAATCAATAATGTACACCGTGATGTGACGACAGGTGATCGCAACTGAAGATGTAATTTTAAAAACAGCAACCTAAACTTACATTAGAATAAACAATACTTCGCCGCTGAGCGATTACTTAAATCATAGAAATGCCTTTTCGGATTAAATGAGTGTATATTGTGTGTTTATGTATCACGGCTGGACACACAAAAAAACATCGAATTAATTTACATACAGTTATCAAAGAAACGAATACAGCCACACACACCGGGCTTGGAAAACTGTTCACGAAACCCGAGGAAGCAGATTCTTTGTTCCGAGCGTTCTGTTCGTAGTTGCTACCAAAAGAGGATGGCAAAACTGTCTAAATGAAAGCGCGTGGCAGTTATAACGGATCAGTAACTTGAGTTTGTGAGGCAACTTAGAGTCGCTAGTTTAAACAGCAAAAACAAAAGATACAGCTCATATGCAACACTGTATCAGAGAGATCTGTAGGTTTATAAAGGCTAATATGACAGCAATATTCAAAAGTACTGCAAACGTGCCGCAAGATACAGCGTTATAGAGAATAAGCAAAGAAAACAACCACTTGGACGACCTAAGCGTAGATTGGAGAATAATACTGAAATGAATCTTAAAGAAATATGATAAAATGTGTAGACTGGGTTAATCTAGCTTTGAACAGAGTTTAGTAGCAGTGTCTTGTGAGGCGATATTGAAATTTTGGTTTTATAGTATACGGAGGATTTCTCGACAAACTTAGGAACGATTAGCGTTGCAAGAAGCACTTTGCTCTGTGGAGTTACTTCTAGTCTTCAGGCACTAATTTCAGTGAATTCCGACACGTGCTGTTACCCTTCGTACGTCACTAAAGTGCCAGATAAATTTACGGATTATTGCTCCGAAATAATAAACAGCACTACAAAATGAGTTCACATTACAAAGGGGACATTTTAAATATACTCTTGTCAGGTTGGTGATTAAAAGAGTTCATTATGATATTAACTTTTTGAGGCTTGCCACATTCAGTGAAATTTCGCTCATAATGTATTATAACAACGAAATAAACTGCCAGAGTGCCATGCACAGACTGAATACATGCATGCAATGTAGAGGTGCACTTTGTCAAAACGTCAGACAAGCATTTCAGCAGACTACATCTTTGCACGACAGTAATAGCCACATACATCACTTACAATTTCAACACAGATACATACAATACAGAACTAGCTTCATCGAATAAAAGGGAATACATAGATAAATTATGTTATTTAACATTTTTTAACTCTTTACGAAATTATTTCATTAACAGGAGATCCACAATTTCAGTAAACTTTACTCACTAGAACACAATGTTCCACTGAAGCCCATAGATTTCTTCTATTGTTAATAAAAATCCAACCAGATGTAATTGTAAGCAGATATTTATTTACTGCAAAGTCACTCTACATGTTTCGGGTGTCACAGCACCCATCATCAGGAGTACTAAAAACTGTAACCGCAGCCTCCGGTACAGGTCATAATATCGGTACAGCT
>Ga0123352_10018962_pt1 | contig 10969 bp, 4 predicted proteins | sample TergutLab28metaG_FD_89700 | JGI IMG/M metagenome (GOLD analysis project Ga0123352, IMG submission 89700) | Labiotermes labralis P1 segment gut microbial communities from Petit-Saut dam, French Guiana - Lab288 P1 | ecosystem: Host-associated > Arthropoda: Insects > Digestive system > Gut ... | reverse complement strand
TATAGAAGAGATACTTGTTAGGTGTGTGTGTTGTGTATACACTGTGTGTATATATATATATATATATATATATATATATATATATATATATTCGTATGAATCATTTTTAGGGAAAAACTGTCGTAAATAACACGCAAAAGAAACAACGTGCTTTTGTCTTTTATTCATCTTTTCTCAGTTGCGGCTCTGTTATTTTCCAACTCTCCATTTTTTTTTTCAATTCTGGTTCCTTAGAATTTTGTTCTGCCCTTTAATGCCCAGTGGTTACCATGTGTTAACACTGAGAATTATTCATTTTGTTTACACAGTGTGTTTTATGTGTCTTCTATGGGTCTCGCAATCAGCATCACTTATTTCTTTATACAGCATGTGTTCACTGCGCGGTTCGTCATAAATCCTTAAATAATAATTCAGGTTACTGTTTGTGTTTGAAGGGTTCATTGTACAGTATAGCTGTTGGTAATTAACTCTTTCTTCATTAATACATTCCACTGTATTTTAAGCCAGGCTGTCTACTTTTATTGTTAATTTCTTGCATCATCAATAGCGACTTGGTTTGAGAGCCGTCAGTGAGGCGCGGACTGATGTCACACAGCGCCCCCTGCTGTGACACAGCCTAATCTTATATAGTGCCACAAGCTGCAATCATGCTAAGTGTGGGAGCAGTCGGTCGGTCCAGCAGGTGTCTTTACGTGCGACACAATCAAGCTAATGGCCGCAGCCTCCCGCTCAGGTGCTCCGCCGTTTTCCATTCAGCTCTTCAGTCTGTCACCTTACCGTCTCCTAGGAGTTGCCTATCCTCCTGGTCAGGGCCTCACAAATTTGTGCGCCAAATGCGGCTTATTGTCACAATAGCCGCAGTTGCACGTGACGTAACAACTCAGAGCACAGTTTTTCACGTCCTGCGTGCTAGCACAAGGCAAGGGGGTGGGAGGACATGATGATCGGAATTTCTAACGGTGATATGAAGACTGCGGTGCTGTGGGATACGGCGTCATGTAGTGCGGTAGACACAGCAACAGGGGCTGCTGTCCCCTCAGCAACGTCCATATCTGTTTAACAAATTACACGGCGTCATATCCCAGAAGAATGTACTCTGAAAAGTGATGAAAGGGCAGTGAGCGAAGGCTACAAGTCTTCTGTTATATGTCGCTGAAACTTGGGTTTTGAGAAGAGTCAAGGGAGCAGAAAGTTCAGTTGAGATGTGGGAACAACAGCTGTCACGAACATGTATACTTTAGAGAGATGCGTGTTTACAGCAGCTAGCTTGTTCAGACTTACTGGTGTAATCTTTGACACTTCGCGTCTTCTGAAGACGTCTACCTGCGGATGATTTCATGAAAACACCGACAAGTTTTGGTGGGGAAATAAAAACTTGTTCGATTTTGCAGGCTGTTTGTACTTGCGTTGTCGTTGGCCATACACTGAGTAACGCGAGAAGAAATGTCAGTCAGAAGGACGTATTTAGGCGACTAATATTCCATAAACTGTAGTATGTATTGAGGAAATCAGGAGAGATACGCAGGTCGTCCGACAATGAGCCGTGTCGGATTCAAAACAGTAAGTCTTTCATTGTACTTCGGTATTCAAGAGGCAGTAATGGACCAGCAAATTAAAACGTGCCGACACGATATAGCTGGAAGGTGGACAGTAGCCTACCAATCTGTGAAAATGGAGATTTATTGCGTCTCCAGAACTTACGTCGTATTTACTGAGCCGAGGGAGTTAGCAGTGATCCAATTTTAGCTCGAGGCATGTAAGGCCGCTAAGAAGTCGACATTTGTTACCACGGCTTTCTGTAAAGGAACCAAACAGTTGCAATTTTCAGCACACGTGTAAAGGTCACAACGCCAGGACTCGGTGTCTAGAGCCCTGTTTGTGACAATGAGATGAACCGCGTGAGGGCGAGCTTCGTACTAATGCGGAGGAACACCGTGCTTTATGCATTTGCACCATTTTTGTGTAAACTTGCTGTTGCATTACAACGTGCAGGCGGATTCGGTGCGGTCTCTGTGTTCTTGAATCCCGATGTTCGATATCTAGACCTTTTGTGATAATCCAATGTAATACAATATTTTCGACGTTTCGGTATTAATTCTGACGAACTGTGACGCAACCACCATTTTCCTGCTGTTGCGCTAGTCGCTCTCAGCTCGGTCGCGTTTAGTCTTTCATTGGACGATGATTGTTTTCGTGCTTCATAGGATAGACCTCTCCTTCAATCACCTGAGGGACTGTTTGCTCCCAGAAAGCACTTGTGCTTCCCAAAGAATACACTGGCACTCTTTTTATGTGGTTCAATTTTACATTTTGTATATATTACTAGCATTTCATAAATTTTTGGAAGCAAACAGACGTTTCACATTGAAAATGGATTATGATGTTTGTGATTCTGAAATCCGTAACAATTTTATCGGCCTAAATTGATCACGGCCATCGAGAAGCTGCTGAATTAAATTTAGGAACTTTTGTCACCTGTAGTGTAGGTATAATCGTTTGGAAGCATAAAATGCAAGACGTTACAAGACAGTGTCTGTACATGGTTTGATGACGATGATGAAAATAATAATAATAATAATAATAATTATTATTATTATTATTATTCACTGCAATTGGGTTGTTACCCGGTGGCAGTGGTTATTTTACATGTATACAAAACGTGAAATTGGTTATGACACCGTTCAGTCTGGTAGATTGTAGCTACCAACTTCCCATCAGTACATCAGTGCCTTGCTCCGCAACTTTGGTACATGCCTACCAGACTACACGGAATTGTAAGCCGGAAGCCAAGCTGAGGATATTTCAAAATAGCTAAGCAAATAGACATTATACATGAACCGGCCGATAGCACGATTGGACCGGCACCGTGCGCACCCACCTTAGGCAAGTAATCCCATGGCGAAAGCCAGTCCGGACTCTAAGCACCTTTAAGCCAGTCCGGACTCTAAGCACCTTTATGCACTGGATTGTCAGTCGCAGCAATTGTGTTAGCTTGTTAAGTTCATAATAGGCTGATATATTAATTAGTTCTAATCAAGGACACGTCATGAAGTAGCGTGACATAATTGTCTGGTCCTATGACATGGACAGCGGCAAATGTTTGAGATGTAATTGGACCAAGGCAGCACCGTCACGCGAGTAATGACAACGGCGTACTTCTTCTGTTATTTTAGAATGTCTTATTAATTTACTTCGCTGTTCTAAACACAAAATGATTTCAGAATGTCAGGCGTCAGTGCATGTAAGCTACACGTGTCTTGCGAGATTGGAAGTTTTGACAGCGATGTTTTCTTTTGTGTGTGTGTTGTTCAAGGATGCTGACAGTTGCTAAGATTACGCGATGTCGGTGGTAGGTGAATGAGTGGGCGCGAAGCATTGGTGGAATGATACTGGAGCCGACAACTGAGATACGCCACTCTGTCCACCATAAAGCTCACTTGGACTAGTCTGGCTTTGAAGCCGGGTCTCCTTGGCGACAGACCGACCGCCTGAGTCATGGCACGGCATAGAGCTCGGCGTCGTTGAGGAAGCAGGTCGTCTGGGATGTGACGCTGTGTCGAGTGAATGGTTCCTGATGTTCGGAAGGGTTGTTGTGCATTCATATTGAAGGTCGAGAGATCATGCACTGCGTGACCCTAAGATGAAGCACTACATTTTTTCTCAACACGGGGTGCCACCCACCCACAGACACACAGTCCTACCTTGTGTACTGACATGTCTTTTGTGGTGAAGATTGCACGGTCAGCATATTGACTGTTTTGACTGACAGGCCTGTCGCTACTGTTGTTAATGTGCGCTGGCAAATACAGCATCACATGAGCAGAATATCGCGCTGTTCTGCGCAACTGCCGCCTCTGACTGTTGAGTCTCATGCTTGTGGCGTGACAACGTTAGTCTACTGTTCGGTCTGCATGTAGTGGGTAAATCAGCTGTTGTGCCGACGTGCTGGTTGGCACGGTTTTCTCACATAGAATATCTCTAGTGACCAGAAAACAGGCTAGAAGTACACTATTTTCGCGATTTTTCCAGTTGTTCCAGGAAAACTGCCACTCTCTTAATCATTCAGTACGCCATTCAGTGTCATAAGAAGGTTTTTCGACATAACCAAGCCCGAGGGGCTCTCTGGTTGTATCGGTTTAATTGAAACACGCTGAAGGTTACTGCTGGCAATGAATCTTCGATACGGGCCATGCAGGCGACCACAGCTACAGGCCATGGTTTAAGAGAAACCTTGAAGGCTGCAGTTAGAGACCCCGGATCAGACAAAAGCACCCGGCGAACACTTCTAGACGTGAAGTTTGAACAACAGCTGACTGAGGATCGTTGCTGAAATTCGATGCCAAATAGAAACGGGCCTTATGGCGACTCGAAAGCTTGCCGCTGTTTATAGTCACAGTCGCCTTGACTGACAGTCAGTATACGTCATCAATGCACGTCACGTGGTACATGCTGAGGAGCAGGTGTAGAGGGGTAAGAAATGCGAACAAATTAGTGCACACACGTCGCGTGATCTGTGACGTTGGTAGTGTTTTGTTATTGCATGACCATCAACTGCAGTGATTATGAATCGTCATCAAATTTTTGAGAATGACAATTTGTGATGCATTGGGGCAATGTGGAAGAGGGGACGGCGATAGGTAATTGGGAGGTATTGTTGGAGTATTGTTGGAGTATTCCCGTGGAGACTTGAACGAAACGGCGTACGTTAGCAACCGTCTGATGTTACTGTCAGAGCTCGAACCATTGTTACATAAAATCCTGCATCCTACAAATCGCGATGTTTTGCTCTACAGACGCAAGTTGAGTGTGCGCATTGCAAGCTGTCAACCGCGTATGTAAAGAAGACGGTACTCGTATTACGGCCTGTACTAACAGCGTATAGAAACTGCCCCTCAAAGTGGGACCGTTCCAGAACGGACAGTCATGAAATGTTGCATCGAATAGGAATGACCGCATTATGGCAGCTTGCAATTGGAATTGGAGACGGTCTTCTAAAGGAGCCATTAGCGAAAGCAGAAAGCAGTTCAGTACAGGGATACAACGCTGTGGACTGGTGGCACATACAAGCAACCCAACAGGAATTAAGATGGCGGAACGTCGTTAACAAATATAACTCATAGTACAAATGCAAGGATATTTCACCAATACAAAGAACTCATTACCGCTGCGCAAAGCTTTCCGGGTGCCAGGCGGTGTGTTTGGACACGACTAGTGACGTCTGTGAGCCACAGTCATCAATTTCAGACGCAAGTTGCTCCCATATATTGAATTGGCCTCGCTAAGACACGGGGAGGGAGATATCCTAGTGAGGGTGGGTGGAGGTGGACTTCATCGTCCATCATACAACGGTGGCCTTTCTTGTAGCAAATATTATATTTCAGCCTTTGGGGACGCAGCGCCAGAATACATATCCTGCCGTTAGGGTTTCAATAGCTTTTGTGAGCAGCAAGTTCTCAAGGGATACAAGACCTTATTGAAAAGGTTGTAATATTGATCTGAACCGTACAAATAGCTTACTGAGTGGTGCTCACCGATACTGCAGGTTGTGGTAAGGCAATGGAAGAGACACAAAAAAGTCAATTAAACCGCCGATGACTCCGATACATTGGGAACGTAGTGGTGTGAATCGTGACAGGGCGACAGTGTGAACGTGACGCCGTGTAGTCTTGTACGTAGTGCTGGCGTTTAGAAGGAGCCTGCTGCCTTCGTGTTTAGAGGAGGCAGCAGTGAGTTGTGTAGCATCCATGGTAATAGGTACTAATGTACAGTATTCAATTTTGGTCGATAATAATCGATACTAATGAACAATCTATAATAATTGACAGTAATCGATAGCATTTTATGTTAATCCTTATCAGTAGGTACTGAAGAAAACAGTCGCATGTACTTTGGTGTAATTCACTTCATCAGAATCTATTTTATGAACAGGCTACTTCGTACAAACATTTTTTGTACACGACACAAGAACAAAAAATAAATTCGTGGCTTTTTGTGTTCGTGTCACCGTGCTGTCACGTGAAGTAGTGCACGGATACTCGCACCTTGAAGCCTCGTCACAATAAATTTCGTCATAAGGATTTCCTTCGCCGTCAAGTTAGTAGGACACACGTTGTACATATCTCGGTCATCAAAGAACCGCTCTGCCCTGTCAAATACATTTGGCTTCGTTCAATGTAGGGCCATTAGTTTATCCGACTATTTGCACTTAGCCCTTCTTGTTGGCTTGTTTGTCGTAACGAATTAGTTTACTCACACCAGGAACGTAAGGCACTGCAGAGGAGCAGTGCATAGTGACAACCGACAGTGGTCACATCACATCACATCACATCACATCACATCACATCACATCACATCAGGACTCTGCGTAAGGTGGAAATGAACCCGTGACAATGCACATGTAAAACATCAAATTACACTGCAGCTACAAGCCTATAATCTGCTGCAGAGAAGTTGTTTCTCGTTTCACGAAAATCCTGCGCATTTTATGAAAGCTGTAAAGCAAACTGAGCTTCATTGTGAAAACTCACCTGCAGCGAGAGGCGATATTAGGAATGCGTGGTGCTCATCGTGTCCCATGGTGTTTCAGCTCGGGAACAAAAAGCCCTTTTCTTTACTTTCTTCATGGTTAGAATTCAGTGTTCAGAATATAGCCTCCATGCGCTTGGGCCGGGATAGCTCAGTCGGTGTATCAACTCGCTACGAGCTGGGCGGTCCGGAGATCGAATCCCGGTGGGGGCGAGATCTTTTCGCACACATCCAGACCGGAACCCAGGCTCACCCAGTCTCCTATGAAATAGGTATCGGGTCTCTTTCCTGAGCTAAAGTGGCCGGGACGTAGATTTGGCCACCAACCCTGATCTAACGCAGAGGTTAAATAAAGAGTAGAACTATACCTTCACTGCCGCTCTGGGCCTTCGTGGTAGGTTGTAGGGTGAGCTTTACCTTTAAGAATAATTGCCTCGGTTTAAGTGAAGCTGTTTCCATAAAGCAGTAGCAAAGGCAGACACATGTTTGTCCTTAAAAGGCATTGCCTTGCAGTAGACAACAGAATTCTAAATGGAAGTTGAGCAGAAACACTATACATCAGCGGTAAACACTGAACTGCTTTTAAAGCGTCTCATTTCCGTCGTGTATCAGCGAACAAAATGCTGGAGAAATAGTTGGTCTGCGTCGCAGTATAAATCTCTGGCTGTTGTCGTCTGGTTTGGCCATAAATCTGAATTCGCTCACCTATGTCGCAGAGCGTTACGAGAAAGCTAAAGCTCCTATCTGCTGCACATTTTCACTTACAGAATACGGATGGAGCACGAGTACGTTTTGCTGTTTCCTCGGACATGAATTATCAAGCAGTATTCGGAAGTGTGAGATTGTGAACTTTATTCTAGGAGACAGAGGAGCTAGATGAGATTTAATTGCATTATTTTAATTGTACAGTGTGAGGGATCGAAGGATGGGTCTGTGGACAGGACGAGACGTCTCGCAGACATATTGTGGAGCGCCTGGGTTGCGGCAGGTGTATGTGTCTGGACGGATGGTGCGACTGGTTGTGGTCTGAAACATAAGCATTAAGCGATAAGGTAAATAGTTATTTGATGTCTCTTAACAATTTAGAGCCAAATATTAGCCTGAATTATATTTAAATATTCAGTCCGTACCGCGCAGTAAACACACTCTATCTCTGTTATTAAAAAAATCAGTTGACGCTGTATAGAGATATAATCGCTTTTCTTTCTCAGATCCACACAAAACACATAAATACAGCTGTGTGGGCAGGATGTAGAATAGCTGAATGTTAAAGCTGGTGGTACATATAGTAACCAATGGGTTTTAAAGAGTTAATTTGGCATCTTTTCGACGCTCACAATTATGTATAAACGGAGAAGAACTGAGGATATATTCGTGCCTCATCAAGAGACTGCAGAGCAGAATTATGATATATGAAGGTAGATGAGAAAGTTAAAATAACTCTGAATAACGGTCAAAATCACAAACAAATTAACAACTGATAAAATGAATGCCGTCTGTCTTGCGATTCATGATATTTTATGTACCCATGTCCTGTACAAAGACGTAGAGATTAAAATATACAACCCGTCATTTGATGGGCACGTGAATGTCACATGACGTCTGGTTGAGAGAGAGGAAGGCAGTGCACAGAGGCTGTCTGGGAACTTCATTATTATAACGTTTGTACCAAAGGACCACATGGCTGAGGAACTTGGCATAAATGAAAAACTTTTTGTACTTTCCGCCATATCTTAAGGGACTGATAGAAATGAGAAGAATGAGATGGACAAAGCATGTAGCACAATGTGAAGCACGAGCAATGCATGTAAAATTTTATTCGGAAAAGCTGAGAGGAAGTCACTTGGAATTGGAGGAGCAGATAGAGAAATACCGTTAAATACATATTTCGAAAACAGGTTATGAGATTGTGGACTGTGAGAGCGTGGATTTGAGAGTGTGGATTGTGAGAGTGTGGATTGTGAGAGTGTGGATTGTGAGATCGTGGACTGTGAGAACGTGGACTGTGAGAGTCTGGATTGTGAGATCGTGGATTGTGAGATCGTGGACTGTGAGAGTGTGGATTGTGAGAGTTTGGATTGTGAGAGCGTGGACTGTGAGGTTCTGGATTGTGAGATTGTGGATTGTGAGATCGTGGACTGTGAGAGTCTGGATTGTGAGAGTGCAGACTGTGAGAGGATGGACTGTGATAATATGGACTGTGAGAGTGAGGACTGCATTCTTCTCGCTCAGAATACGTGTAGAAGCCAGTGGCTAGCTCTTGGTCATACAGTGAAACTTTGGATTACAGAAAACAGGCTAAGTTTTGAACAGCTTCTGTACGATGGAGCTGCACGTGCATACGTAATAACGGGAAGTCCGTTCATATTGGTATAAACTGTTGATGTTTTACTGTTGCAATATGTAGGAAATATACTTTTACTTGCTATATACTGTTTTATAATCACCATATCACCTCTCGCACAAATTAATAGAATGGTGCTAAATATGAAGCACGCTGACGGACGGTCATTGCTAACAACGTACGGTTGTATACTGCGAACTTTGTCAAATGTCGTAGAAGTACAAATTGTTCCAACAGCTGGCTCAGAGGTCGTCCATGTTTACTGCGTATTAACTGGTTGGCGAGCAGAGACAAGCATAGGGCGAATCCATGTGCCATCTTCAGCAATATAAATGGGGAGTCGCTAACAATGAGTGAATGAAACTTTTCCTTTTATTTGCGTCTTAATTATGTAGATGCATAAATAAATTCCACAGAACAAACGCCTCTAATTCTGAGCGCCAGCCATTCCACGTAACGTTCAAGCTATGCTGTACCACTTCCTCTCACCTGCAGTCACAATATACACCTTATCAATATTTATGTGGGGGGGGGGCTGTGCCATGAGCCCTCCAAGTCCCAGACCTCATTACACAGCCCTACCGCCATCTTGCGCCCGGCACAAGGGACGCACACGCTCCCCCATCCTTCTTCAGTTGTCTCAGAACCACCCGACAGAACGGTCATGTAGATAGCTTGAATTGAATCAGCTGTCTGTCAAATACGTTTATAATTTCTTTATTGTCGAAAAATATAAGTGATGGGTGAAGGAAACAAGTTATTCTGAGATTTGTGTGCCGTTGTACTTAGAGACCATATAAAAAAAATGTTAGGACAGGTTCAGTTTAACTTGTAAGCTGGAATGACACAATGTTGCTTGTTTGAAGAGCGAGTTGGTACGGACTGTGCACTGAGGGCAACAGCCGAAGTACTAAGGCGCAGGAGTGGAATGCTGCAGGAAAAGAAATAGGAGTGAATTATGCATTATGATGCTGTTTATCACTTTTACAAAAACTGGTATTGTCTGGCTTGAGATATATAGAATAGCCTATTGGTTAGACACGTCACTTCTTCGACAGCGCGTAAGGCCTGTGGGGTTTAACGTATCCCATTTTCTGGTTTCGTAAGTCTGTTTATAGAATTTTGAATCGGCCTGCCGCGAGGCCTCTGACTCTACAGGACAGCACAGGGACAGGAAGGATCTAATTAGACTTCCGTCGCAGATATATCCGTACATTAGCTATTGTGCTGGACTTCTCAGGGACAAGATGTCTGTGGATTGTGAATTTTTATTGTTTGATTCACAAACACGCGACTGACGCTGTTGCTACGTCACGACCTAGATTTGTTCACGCGAATGTACCTGGAACGTGAGGTGCATTCCTGTTCCTGTCTGCCTGTGCTGTATCTTCATGATGGCTGCTGTGGAAAGCTGTCGAGGGGTTTGTTTGTATGTTCGTGTATTTTGGACGATGGTTCGTGGGTCGATATGAGCGAAAGTAACATCACATGGACACGTTTTGTATAGACGCTTAGCAGCAAATTACATAACATACTTTTATTGGACTGCGAGATGACAGAAGAAGGGGGACTATCAGACGGACGACCTTCCTATTATGCTTATTTTTTATGTACTTCGTACAAAATAAACATGCCATATTCCGTGTAGTAGGAGAGAAATTCCGTAGTGTGGCTGTTCCACTTTATTATATTGCTGTGTAGAGATGCCACCTGCCGCATCGCCCGAGCGTTTCTAAGTAAATTACTTTCTGTTCGTAAGGCTGGGAAAGGCAACAGCCGAAACGTTTTCATTTAAAAATAATTTCAAAGTAATCTGCTAAGAGGGTTTTTAATACTTAGTGTGATTGTTTTGCTTAGACACAACTTCGCGAGTCTCTGCTGCAAAATATTTCAACTAATTTTATTCTCTAGAAAAGGTAAAAAATGGTTTTGCACCGTAAATGTGAATGACTGATGCTCTATACTGCGGAAATGAATACTGTCGTGCTCTCGTGCGTGCACACACACACACACACACCACACACCCACACACACCACCAACACACACAACACCACACACACACCCACACACCCCCACACACCCCAACCCCCACCCAAAAC
>Ga0123352_10018961_pt1 | contig 10969 bp, 4 predicted proteins | sample TergutLab28metaG_FD_89700 | JGI IMG/M metagenome (GOLD analysis project Ga0123352, IMG submission 89700) | Labiotermes labralis P1 segment gut microbial communities from Petit-Saut dam, French Guiana - Lab288 P1 | ecosystem: Host-associated > Arthropoda: Insects > Digestive system > Gut ... | reverse complement strand
CTTCTCATGTAGCCCTCCCGACTTAAATTCAGTAGGAACCGACTTCATGTTTCTGTTCACATGTAAAAAAAACCACTGCCACCGGGGGAAAACCCAATCGCAGTCAATAAATATTATTATTATAATTCCTATCTCCATCGTTACATAAAAAACGCTGCAGTTCATACAACGGTCTTTCATAACTTTCTTACTCATACCGACGCTGTCGAATCAGAGCTCTGTAAAATTCTCCGTCTCGTCAGGTGGGCACTAAGACGGCATCCAGCAACGACCAGCCGAATCCCAAATTCATTACACTTGACACTGTCACTGTGCGCAGCGAGAGAAGGAAATGTGGGTTGATACCCATGAGTCAACTTTACTGAGGAAAGAAGACCGAAAGGGGAATTGTAGAGCTTGTTATACGAAGCAGGGCGGCCAAGTCCATTCTGTGACTTTCGTTACGCTGGCGGCGAACGCAAAAGACTGATCAGCCAATCGCAATCAAATGCACTGGAGTTCACAGTTCGTGAAACCATCCATTCACAGCAACTTGAGAAACGTATCTTCGGAGCTTTACCACAAAACGATGCACACCTCTTAGCTACACAGTAGCAAAGAGGAAACGCTTAGTCATGAAAGTGGACGGTGACCTTAAAGCAGCGGAGACGTTCTATGTCAATATGCTGGACTGAGACTACAAAACCTTCAACACTCATTTAGGTGGCACAACTGTGTAAAGACTCACGGTATGCATGATTTAACCTTAAACATTTCGATCTCGGTGGCTGTGCAGTCTAAGGCAGGCTGAATGCTGGGATTTTAGTTTCCAACTACATACGGGCGTTACTGTTTGTCGGCGGTTCTCTATATTGTCCTGTGGAGGGAACGTCCTCGTGACCGACTGATCTCTCATACAAAGACAACCTGAATGGGATCTGCAAAGCAGCTATGGTTAATCGAGACATGGCTCGAGTTCCGACATGACAGTCGGTGTAACTTGGCTCAAGCGCTCGTGTTACTTATCGAACGCTGTCTCGTGTTACCATCAAAGTGAACCTGGGTCTACAACCAACGTAAAGGAAGGTGCACACACAGTTTATAGAATTCGCGGTGGGCTGCGTGACAGTGACACAACTGCGCTGGGATAATTGCGAGCTGATAAAAATAACTGCTAACACGAAAAAGAGACGCTGGTGGGTGTGTCTGTGGATACCCAGACGTCGGCTAATGGAAGTTCCCCAGATAGTTTTACGTGACTTGCGCAGAAAAGATGATGAATCTTAACACTTCATAAAATATCGTATAAATCTGATCATAAACATTCCCTTCAAAAGAGAAAGTACTATTTGGAAATGAACACAATGTCCCTGCTTCGGTCATTAACTCCTCAAGCGACGATAACAACTTTACAGCCAGCACTGTGTATGCCGAACATAAACGTCAATATAGCCTTTTCCTGCATAGCTTACTCTTACATCCTAAAGATGGAGGAAGCACGCTCTTCCGAAACGCCGAAGCGATGTACCAAACTACACGGCGTCACACCCCAGAACACCGTAATCTTCACATAATGAACAACTTACAAGCTAGCTGTCTGTGTTAATGCAGGACGAAATCCACAGAGGACAAAAAATAGGACAAAACAAAACAGTGTGTGAAGGAAGACAAATATTTACAGTATTTTGTTGCCTTTTGTCAAAGTGTCACTAGCATGAGACTAACAAAGCAACAAATAACAACAGTGGCGTGTTGTGAGCTAATACGCCTGTGTATATTAATAACAGCAAAGGGCGATGAATTTGTTTCATTACACAGAAATTTAAAAAAATTACAAAAAAAAAATATTCTACTGCAGTATAAAACATTCCCATGCAGACTACAACTGAGTACTTCTGTTGCAAATGCTGTGCTATTAACAACCATCAGCTGCAGACAAACGCAATTTCCGTGTGTATTATCTTCCCATGAATCGGTAGTTAAACACAGCAGTCATGTCTGTGTGACCTAATTCTTAAATGTGGACTGACTGTCAACGTACAGAATAAAGTAGTTGGATTGAAAGTCCAACATTTAATTACTTTCGGCGTTCTTTACTATTCATGCGCCATAAAGAAGCGGAACGCTTTCTGTGAAGGTGATAATTCGCCAACAGCGTGGCAATCTGAGTAAACTGCATGTTTCATGAGACAACCCTATTAAACTGTAGGGTAATTGAAAGAATTTTGTTCACGACTGAATCATGATTACCTATTACTCAGGCTGTTAATTCTGATTAAAAAAGACTGCCTGCAGCATCAAATAATTTGGGAGACCATGTTGTGGTAGAAAGAAACGTGACCTACCCCACTGTATGTGCCATCAAGCACAAACCTGGATTGTATAAAAACACAAAAACTTCGGGTTAGCCGGTAGTCCAGCCAACATTCAAACGGTTATCCTCGAAATAAACTTACAGAATGTTACCACTACACCATTATGCTCCATCAGTTATACCAACACAAACACTTTACTGGCTACGTACCGGCTGGAGAGCAACAGTTCGATATACTGTATTAGTAGGCATATTTCACTACACGCCACACCCCTAACGACTCTGTGGCCTACCCAGTGGGTGGATGAAAACATAAGCGAAACAACACATCTCTCTCTCCTGCCAAAGTTTAAAATGCGTGGGGCTTTACCTCCACGTACCCTATACGTCCCCATTCTGCAATGATTAAACAGACCTTGTTGACAATACAACAACCGGAGAAAACTTTATTCGAAAAAAATTACAATATATAACTTATTTCACTAAGAATATAATTAACACAGCAGAATTAATAAGATCCCTTCAGTTACTTGGAGATGATTACTCACAGCGCCTTTCAAACACGTGAATTTCATGTTCCGAGTTAGAATACCACGAAGTGTTGTGTGTGTGTGTGTGTGTTTTTATATCCTTCAGTTCCTTTCCATTCCAAGCGGTTAAAACCGTGCATTCGAAAGTCCTGTAATACCTCGCTGTTATTTTGCAGCATTTCAGTCGAATCTCCCGGTACTTAGGTCTACCAACGTAGGTTTAGTGCATTTCCTTAATGGAAATATTCCCAAAAGATAACGGATAAAGAAAGAATAAATTTTATTTCCAGCGGAGCTAGAAAAGCCATCTGATCCATATCCCAGTTACAGCGTACCATAACAGTGCACCGCAATGGTCGTGTGGCCTTGCGCCCACCACCTCACATCTTCGACCGCAGCTAGTTTTGCTTCTCGATCCCTGTGGGATTTGTGGTGGATTAAGCTGTGAAGGGACAGATGCTCTCTGGTTTTCCGCCTCCCCACCTATCTTTCCTTCACTCCTTCACATACACCAAAGTCCATTTCCAATGCCATATGTGGTCCAAACAACTGACATCCTTAGAAATTCTTATTGCTCCTTTAAATAACAACATTCAGTGCTTTTTGTGGAATTCATTCCGTTGTGGTATAGCAAAAACGTGTATAAAAGCAATACACATAATTTGCCTAAATATTAATACAAAGTATTTCGTGCAGGCATAACAACCATATATTTTAATAGAACTTATGATTGCCCAGAAGTACATTAGGCAACAAAGTACTTGAGTTAGAAATAAGAACTTTCACGACGTTCAGACAAAACAGGAAGACAAAAACAACAAAACCACAAGCGAGAAAAATAATAAAAATGTTTACATTTTAATGCTCCATACAGATAATTATGGCTTGTAAAATTTGTGAGCTTTCACAAGTTATATATATACGCATTTTATTTTGAGTTTTAAAGTCACGTATTGAAATGCCGAAGGTTGGTCAGTACGACCTACACACTTAGCATGCATTGACAAGACTAATAAAACTTGTTGTGGTTGACGACGCCACATATGTTAATTTTAACAGACAAACATTAAGTGTGCAAGGCGATTTAAGGTTTGTCATCCACTTTTACATATGGACGCCGTACAGACGGAATTTCTGTCCAATGCAGGGCAAACTGCACGCTTACGATAGTCAGGCAACAGCCTTCTTGGTACTATCCACACCCTTTTCAACATCAAATGTGAAAAACTAAAGAAAATGTAAGCTTATATTGTCACATCTGATTTCGTGTTGAGATGTTCCAACTTGATTCCTATAGCGTATTAAACCTTCCACTAACGTAACTGTCAATAATCATAACATCATCTCCACAAATAACTCGACTGAACAAAATAATCTAATATTATTTTCCTTCATGGGCGTTTTCAAATTCAGTGTCCTCTGGGGCGGAAGAGTTGGAGAAATATAATGGAAGATAAGTCAATAATACATTGAAACGGAGCGGTCTTCTACTTTCAAAAGTCATGTTGCGGGAAGAGAGAGAGAGCACTTTCAACTGTGAGTATCCAGAGTCTACTCCGTGACGGTTCACACACTGAAACTCAATCCGAGACCCTTGAATGCCAGCAATATCTCGAGTGAATTCCAAGGTTTTAGCGTAGCGACATGACGCCGTTCAACCACTAACCCCAGGTAAATTTCCGCTCTTAATAATAGTCGTCGCCACTAAACAAGAAATAAAAGTTACTGCCGCTTACACGGCAATATACACTGCAACACAACATACGTCAGGAAGTGTCTCTGACAAAATTGGGTTGACTTTTCAAGCGTGAGCCTCGTTTTATCATTTTTTATGTTCCATGCCAGGCATTTTACAGACTTCGTACATTGTCTATTAATGTGTTTTGTATTTCTCAATCCGCTTCATTACTCAATTCCTCTTCGTTTGGCGATGATCTAGAATAATTCACTCCATATCAGACAAGAGAATCGGCGAACAATATAGTTGTAACAACCATTCGTTTTTAATGATTTTAATAACCGCGAGTAAGGCCAGAAACTATTCCGTTTCAAAGTACGAAACAATGCATGGATTTCACGAAGACGGCACGAAGTTCCCACTATGTAACATACCTACAGACAGTGAATACGTCCAACCGCACTGAAACACGTCACTTATCATTACAATAATCACCTCCGTTGTGTCTAATTTTTAAAAAATTCGTTCAAAACACGAAACCACATGCTTTTCTCTTTGATTAAAAAGACTGAAATATTAAAAGCAGAACACATTGTTTCTGTTTCCTGCGTTTTAAAGCAGCACTAATCCCACGTCAGGTCAATCTTTTAATATTAAATATATATCTAAACCAATACTTGCATGGCGCTGAGTATTCATTCTTCACATGTTAAGTCAGCCCCCTGCTGTTATGTCACTCAGAGTTCACAAACATCAATAAAAAATCTCATGAATTGATCCTGTCCTAAATCTGGACAAATTCCATGACATCGCCATAAGCGTAGCAACAAGTAATTTCACGGTGAGAGATAACTTGCCTGCCGCCGAACCCGCAAGACTGAGGATCATACCCTTGCGACGTCTGCGATTGGACATAACCGTCCCACATCCGTATGTCGTCTCCACACACAAGCACAGGACGTGTCATGACAAGACATCACACTATCACGTGAATTACAGCTACTAACTTCCATAGCACTGGTTGGAAACATACGAAAATGAGTCCCGACCAAAATGGCCGGACATTCCACGGGACGTGCAGTCTTCTACAGGGCGGAGTCAGAGACAGCAGGCTCGGAACCATTTTCGGGCCATATTCCTGTGTTGCGTCGTCCTGTGCAGGTATAGGGACTCCGATGGGCCTAATACCCATCCAAGAAGTCCTAACAAATTTCTAAATATACATACTTACATACATACACACACACACATTTCATGAATCCATACGTGTGTCACAAAGACAACAGGGTTTGGAACAAGTCATAAATACACAAATACACACAATTTTTTACAGAGTAAAATACTAGGAACATTTTATAAAACTGTATTACAGATCACCTTTGCACATAAAAAATTCATCTATATAGTAAAATGAGGGTGTATTTAAGTACTGTCCTAATACTACTTTAAAATTTGTCTTTTCATTCTTAAGGATTATCAGAAGTAGACTATGCTGGAGTGACAAAACCGTGAAAAAAAAAAAGCAAAATGAAAAGAGATTGGTATTTTCTGTAAGAACAAACACGGACATGAAAACAGAGGGTGGCCTACGAAGTTCTTGGGGTAAACCTGTAGCATTTAGTAAGCTAAAGTATCCATGTGATGTATGTATATTTTCTTCGCTGTCGAATTTCCTTCCGAGACATCCAATAACCTATCAAACTGCTCTCAATGAACTCTCACATATGATTCACTGCGCACTATTACGAGAAATTTCCTGTTTATTTAACCTATTTCTTATTGTTTATATATCTATCCTTCCAATTACTTCATATTGTGTAACCTCAAATGACAAGATAATTAAATAATAATTAATCAGAAAGGATTTCGAAGTAGTAGTAGTAGAAGTAGTACTAGTAGTAGTGGTGGTGGTGGTGGTAGTAGTAGTAGTAGTAGTAGTAGTAGTACAATCTGCGGTAATATCCTACTCCATCCATGTTAATAACGCAGAGGCAAGGACTAAAAGATAAATGTGTCAGTGGAACGTACCACGTGATTAAAGTAACACCCGGTTGGCGAACCTGCATCACAGTTCCATCGTCTGGAACCTTCTTAAGGCTTGGTTGCAGCAATAAATGTTTCGTAACAAAACGTTAATTTTAGAGGGTCAACTGCACGGTGATTTTAATATGTTTAAACTGTTACGGGCGTTTGTTCAGATCTGAAAAATGTAACAGGCCAAGGACGGGTATTTTAGTGCTTGTTTACTGGTGTGCATCCTATGACATGTGTACCAGAACGTTGAGCGCGCCTGAAGTATCGCACACGGAGCAGTTCTGAATAACAACGAGAGGAAATTCTGCGTTTTACAAGACGTCATTACTGGCAGGCACCACCCCAGCATCCAGGTACAACACATGTAGCAAGAACCTCCCTTGGCTGTTACAGTACTCCACCGGAAGTCGAATAATTGCTTCCATTAAACCTTAATTTACATGCTCGCTTGAATTTTCCCTCTCCACCAACTTTACTTACAGCCACACGTCTAGGCATAACTGTGCAAACATTTCTCTTCTAGTCGTGTGGATTAATATATCAAGCAAATGAGAAGTATGGTTCAAAAAAACTTACTTCGTCTTCCGACACTGTACAAATCAAGCCAAAGTACATCAATTAACAAAATAAACCTTCTCTTCACATCTTCCCCAACACAACAATATGCTAAAACATATCGTCGGCTATGCCACGTATCACCTATGAAATCAGTTCAAAGACACAGCGACTGGCTCATGCTGGAGGTACATATGCCAGCTGAGAAACGGCAATCCTGACAAGTTTCTAGGCGCGTTGGCATAGTCGCGAAAAGCGCCTACTAGCCTCGTCATGTCTGTCTGTATGTATGTAAGTACCAGCAGGGTCCTCACTGGATGCATTTCTGCGAAATTTGATAGTGGTGACCTCTACGAAAATGTGTCGAGAAATTCCAAAGTCGGTTAAAATCGGACACAACTATCGGGCACTTTACATGAAGGCCTAAGTACGTTTTATTGTTGTCGGCAACATAAATAAGGCCTTAAAAGTATTTTTGTGCGTCACACAATATTGTTATATGACTGACAATGACTTGAATCTCAACAATAAACAAGAGTGTATTGTTACGTGATCACTGCAATAATGGCGTGCAAGGGAACTTTCCTGTATTTTCCAGACCACTTTTACGTATTCAGTTATAAATTAAGACAGTTGAACTTATCAACACTTACATCTACAGATTGCACTCCAAGTGGCTTATTTTAATACTGAATAACTTCCCCCTTCACACCGGGTGTACGGAAAACAATAGTATTGCAACATAATACACATTTATTTTATTTTAATATAGAATCTTGACTGTCATCTAGTTTCGGCTTATACAACTCAAATTCTTGTAAAGCTGAGGTCTATGTCATCTGAAAAAGTATCATTTTAATGGACTGTATCTAATTACTTCCTTTACGTAATTTTAATTGCATGGTGATGACTTGTCACTAAAGCCGAAACATGTTGCAAGCAATAAAACTGATATAAATTTAGTTGTGGTTGACGGGTTGTACCTCCACTTTTACTCTTTATCCCATATCCTCTCCGAGACTGTCATTCATATATTACCATTTCCCACTGTATTTTATAACCTCAGTACATGACAACGATAAAGTAACAAATTAAACAAGAAAATAAACGGTATACCAGTATTACCATTACGTAATGAATAAACCTTCACACCATCATGTGAATATGTGGAAATATTTAAGGCTGTCACACGAGTGATTGCGGATAGCGTCTTCCGATCATTCTTTTATTCCAAAGATGGAGATAGCAGGTTACATCGAGATGTTAATAAATTCCGACCAGCCTGCACGGTATCACACACCAGAACACAGTAATCTTAAAGTGAATACCAATTTCTCATACAGAGGATTCGTTAGCATCAGCGACTGAACCTTATCTAGGTTCCTGATGAAGCTCCATAGAACAGCGTGACAGTTGTTTCATGGCGCATAAGAAATGAAGAAGACATGGTTATTTAGGAATCCTGTCATTTTATTTGTATTCAGAACAGTGAAAAAAAAATCAGGATGCCTCACGCCCTCAGCACAAATTTAGGAGGCCTTCTTTGCCCGGACTCCTCCAAATTCGTACTTTCCGAGTCACACTTTATGAGCATTTCGCTTCTTCCAATACGTGTTACTGAGCACGCACATATCACATTCCTTCACTTGATCAGCCTAATAATATTTCCTGATGTGTAAACATTATGACGCTCCACATCATGTAATTTTCTGAACAGACTATCGGTGTACAAACAACCATATCTCCCTTAGGGTCTACCATTTTCCACAGCCGTGCGATCTCAGACACCCTCAGTTAGTATGAATCTCTTATTCGACTTTGTTTACAGTGTGAGTGAAATACAGCACCATAAGAATAATGCGTTTCGGAAGTTAGCTCTCTTTCTCTGTCTTGGGGTAAGAAAGGGGAAACCTCATTAGTTTGGTCCATTCGTTAAAGCTAATCTTCATCCATAGACGACGAGAATGGAGTCTCCGAAATATCGAGCTCTTAGAATATTGTATTTTAATGATGGACAAATGTAAACTTAAGTTCCACGTCAATGATGATGATGATGATGATGGTGGTGGTGGTGATGATGATGATGACTTCTTTCCAGTTCTAGAAGAAAATGCTCAACCTATGTCCTTCCCTGACGAAACAAGTCACACACACACACTCAAACAGATAAGCCTATTATTACGTCTGTAGGCTTTTATATTTTACAGTTTATTTTTTTAATCGGAAGACCGTGAGATACGATTTTGAACCGAATGCTAGCTGGTATTCAACGATGTTTTAATTTCCTCATATAAATACACATTATGGCCAGGACAGTGTACTCAGTATAGTGACTGGGCTGCGGGCTGGCTGACAAACGAACTGCGGTTCGTTTATCCGTAGGGGCAACAGATTCTTCTCTTCTGTAAAACGTCCAGACCGAATCTGGGGCCCACTCAGTCCCTTACTGAATGGGCACTGGGGATTCTTGCCTCGGAGGTGAAGCGGTCGCGACTTTAAGATCACCACTCATCTCCACCTAGTGCCGACGGTAAGAATGAGTAAGAGCTATTCCTCCACTCCCCCATATGCCATCAGAGCGTGCAAAACAATTTACTTTTACATCACTGCACTTACAAATACACAGTTTTCAAGTAAGGTACGTTCGTGGGCCTAATTACAACCACAGAAGTTGCTGTCTGCATTAAAATGTACGTTTTTTAAAATTATATTACATGTGAGTGAACAAGACAGGCGCAAAGGGAACACGTGTGTCACGGTCGCCTTCTTCATCATTATCACGTCGTCACGCCTTGAAGACGCTCACAGTCCAACCCTCTATTTGACGTGAGTGCTACATGCGGTTTCCAAGCCGCTGGTGCGATATGGAGAGCAAGGGAGAGCGTCTAGAAACCAGGTTAATGAGCAGGCCGTGCATACACACGACAGCTTGCAACTGAAGAACAACGCTAACATCACCAACTCGAGAGGTAACTGTTATTCTTTCCTCTGCAGAAAAACTGCTGTATGGCTGCTTCACGTATTATTAAAGCTACAGTTCGCATGGTTATGCAAAGGAACGCAGATATTTTTTCATTAAGATCCACAAAACTTCACGTGCAATGAAATCAATACCATTAACCTCACTAATTACGGTCCGTTCTGCCGTTTAGTCTTTAGAAGCACAGCCGACGAAGACGGTGATTTAAGACAATGGAGAGACCTGCTCTCTCGTGCGAGAGGGCGCCCGGCGGCTGTCAAAGTGCATTATATTCAATAAGTCGACTTAAATCTGCTCATGAGCCCCAGGAGGGAATCGATACCGAGATGGACTGACCGACCGACCGTCAGTAGTAAAACACTTTGACTTTAGTCTATAAAGGTCTAACACTATCTTTCCTCCATCTTGGACTTCGCAGCGTTACTCTTCTCGTCACGCAACCCAACCAAGGGTACAAAATATACTGAAATTTGAAGCACGCGCACTCTCCAAAGAAGGCGTCTGAAATTTTACATACCGCACTGACCTTGACGGTTATTTCTTGTTTAAACAAATCGTGAAGGAGACGACTAAAATTTCCTGTTCATATAATTAAATATGTGACTTCACTAGAACACACCTTGCTCAGTAGGCCCCTCTCTTGGTCTTGGTGCTAACTAAATGTGCATGTAAATCTACTGTTTACAGAAGTAATCAAAAACAGAAACGTAGCACTAAATAGGTACAGGTATTTAGTCAATAACACAACAAATATTTCTAATGATCTTTATTAGAGGATGATAACAACTACACGTTCGGCCTGTTCCGGCCATAATCAGGTTTTCATCCGAAAGAGTATTGGTGTTTGTAAGATTTATGCGGTTATGTAACGATGATGAGACTTCATCATCTGTGGTTTT
>Ga0123352_10018958_pt1 | contig 10969 bp, 1 predicted proteins | sample TergutLab28metaG_FD_89700 | JGI IMG/M metagenome (GOLD analysis project Ga0123352, IMG submission 89700) | Labiotermes labralis P1 segment gut microbial communities from Petit-Saut dam, French Guiana - Lab288 P1 | ecosystem: Host-associated > Arthropoda: Insects > Digestive system > Gut ... | reverse complement strand
TGCAGTAACATACGTCTTGTTCTCCTGAAGATGGGCATAATGATGCCCGAAACATGTTGAGAAATTGTTGAAAATAAACATCTAACTGTTGCATCTTGTTGGTTTTCTCTCTCACTTCACAATATGAACAGTGTTTTATAAATATTGATAAATGAGTTCACAAATATTTGAATTTAATTGTCCGAAATATTTCGTTGCCTTGCTGCCTTTGTCATATATATATATATATCTGTTTAAAATAATTGAATATTTTTAAAATGTATTCTGGGTACAATTTAGTAAGTAACTATTCTTAGAATGTAAAGTTTCTAGAATTATTTTTCTGCTGAGCGCTTTTGGTTGTAAGAAAGCTCGGCGTATCCCCAGAACAAAAAATTACATGTATTAAAAGCCTATTGTGGTACAACGCATATCTTGTATTTCAAACTACAGTCCCAGTAACTTCAAATCGTGCACGCTGTAGCTTATTGGAACAGGATTTGTAAAGTTTCAGCATTTTTTTTTTGTAAACAATCATTGTCTAGGAACTTCATACATACATTTTACTGACGGTAGTGACAATTCAAGTTGTAACAAAATTAAAACACCTTCCTATTTTTACTTGAGAACAATAAATTATTCTGTATTTCTTTGAAGTGAGAATACATTCGAGCATGCGCACATGGAACCCCCCCCCCTATAATAATTAGCCACACTCTAGGGTTCTGTGGAGAAGACCATGCGAAACACTGTACTTTGTAGACAACACACACGGTGTACATTTTCCTTTTTATGAATCTCCATAGAAGTTTTCAAAATATTTTTCAGACAGCAAGCATTTAACTATGTAAATTCAAAAGTCTGAGGATTAAAATCAGGTTAAGGTTTTAGAGCAGTGGGTTTTTTGAAAAAAAGTTTCTTCATCTGGCTGCCAATTGCACCCATAAAGTGTTTCGTTCCGTACTAACATAACCACAAGAAGAAAATTAATTTGCATTGTACATGGGTCCTTTAATATTATGGCATGGTGCTTCCTCAGGTTACGAATGGAGGAGAAGTAGTCTGATAGCTGAGAATGTATCGACTTATTAGCAATCAGAGACGACACAGTGGGTGGGACCCTTCTTGGAAACAGACCGGAGCGTAAAAACATCTTATAAATGTTACAAAGGACTTTAAAATCCTGACGTTTGTAATATTAATTTATTATAAATAATGCAGATTGCATAACGAGGAGCTAAATGATTTGTACTCTTCACCCAATATTGTGCGGGTGATAAAATGGAGAAGAATGAGATGGGCTGGGCATGTGGCGTGTATGGATGAGGAGATGGGGGTGTTTGGGTCTTGGTGGGGAAACCGGAGGGAAAGAACCACTGGGGAGACCTAGGCGTAGATGGGTGGTTAATATTAGAATGGATCTCCAGGAGGTGGGATGTGGGTATATGGACTGGATTGGGTTGGCCCATGATAAAGATAGGTGGCGGAAACTTGTGAGTGCGGTAATGAACCTTCGGGTTCCATGAAATGCGGGGAATTTCTTGACTAGCTGCAAACCAGTTAGCTTCTCAAGAAGGACTCTGCACCATGGAGTAAGTAAGTAAGTGCAGATTGCAGTGCCTTGAATTTTGATTCCATCTTGAGTAATTATTAATTTTTTTTTGTTTGTTATTTCCAGTCATTGGACTTTATTTCCTGATAGTGGTGAAGAGTTACTACAGCGATCTGAAGGAGAGGCAGAGCAATAACGCCGAATCAGTGTGACAAAACAAGAAATTTGAATATTCTGAAGTCATTTTTTTTTTTACATTTGTACCGTGCATCTTGCTTTTATCAAAGTTTTTTATTACCAACTGATGCACAAGAGAATTGGTTTAAAAAGCATACCAAATCTTTAGGTGCATCGTCCCCGTTGTGTTTTATTTACAATTAAATATGGGTTCTTTTGAGTCAAAACACAGCTGTCTTATGTTGTTATCTTGTGACCTGAAGATGGCCCAGTGCAAAGGCCGAACCATATCAGATTAAATAAATATAACAACATAAGATAGTTGTGTTTTGACTAAAAAGAATCCCTATTTAAGAGTATTAAATTAGGGGGGGGGGGTAGGTACATCAAAACACATCTGTCTTTGTGTTGTTTTATTAGGCTGACGACATGTTTCGGCCACTGTGGGTCATCCTCAGGTCACAAAAATGTATAATGAGGAAAACTATACAGTGTAAGATCATTCGTTGTGGTACAGTACATATTCTGAACTTTGCTAGTCGAACATATTATTAGTTCAATACGGATGAACCGCAAGACAACGAGATCTCGTTGAAAGTTCAGAATATGTACCACAACGAATGATCTTACACTGTATAGTTTTACCCATTACACATTTTTGTGACCTGAGGATGGCCCACAGTGGCCGAAACATGTCGTCAGCCTAATAAAACATATACAAAGACTTGTGTTTTTACGTACCTACCCCCTCGTAATTTGCATAAAACACAACGGGGATGATGCGTCTAAAGATAAGAGTATGCAAATGTACATTAAAACTGCTCCAGTATGTTTCGGTGTGATCACCATCACCAGGGAGCGTACTTTGTGAGCTTGCTAAAGTTACAGTGTTAAAACACATCATTGTGGTTAATCTGGTGGTGTGGCTGCATATGTTATCAAGTTCTTGCTGGTGTATGTCTTTTGCACTGTTTAAATACTTTTTTTAAACCAGTTCCTTTGTGCATCAGTTGGTAATTAAAAAACTTTGATTCTGAAGTCAGTTTTTGTTCTGTTAGATTTTAAAGTCATAAATTTGTACACAATTCATTCTAATGCAACTATGTAATACAATTTATTTTCCAAAATATTGACATAGAGTCAGTCCGACATTTATATTCTGCGTAAGGTTATTTGCAAGGATTCCGAAGAAGATGTTTATTACAATTTGTTAATATTTTTTTCTAAATATTATGGTTTTAAAGCAAAGTAAAACTAAGTGTTTTGCCCTGTAAAGCAAAATCTGTGGTCTCCTACGAAATCCTTTGTAGGTACCCTAAGCATGGTGACTTTATGTAAATTACTTCGAAGTGAAATGTAGCCTACTGTTGCGCTAGGCACAATTCAAGACAAATATGTAAACACCGTGCATATTTCTGTAACCTCGTGTTTGTAAAAAAAGGAATGTCATGTTCTTTAGATTTATTTGATGTACAAATTTGGCCTACACTCTCCCATACGTATTTAATTCCAAATTTTACTCAAAATAAAAATGTGCACTTATTTTTTGTATGGAACACACGTTAATGCGTTTGGGGGGTATCAGTTTCAGGTTACTGATAGCCCAAATAAAGTTACTGATGATTTTCCACAATGTCTCCATTAGTATGTCGAGATGGTGTAAGCCTAACAGTACGTCATTATTTCATTTAATTCAGTCTGTTTGTGCGAAATTTGAGTGTCTCATGACGCTGACTGAATATTGCTGTAGTGAGGGATGTTAACGCCATGTATCCTGGTACAAACTTACTGACGTTTCGGTGGAATCTACTGCTACCCTCTTCAGGGATGGAGGCATTAGGTGAATCAGAAGGTACTATACATTTCTACAAAGCCACAGGACGTCACGCCCCATAATAGGTTATCTTTACTATAGACAAATTGAGGGTTGTTTGACCGTGCATCTGCCTCATGAAATAAAGTGAAGTGCCGACTTGATGTAACTAGGTAATTTTATTGATGTATTCTTAGCTCGAAATGTTTCGGGTACATACACCCATCATCAGGAGCATTAGATGTTGAGTTGCAGCATGTGGTTTTCTGCACCGAGTGCCGCACGGCACCATCCGCACCGTACACACGACCTACGCAGCGGCTCTCAAGACCACCATCTATCCAAAAACTCGGTGCAGAAGACCATATGCTGCAACTCAACATCTAATGCCCCTGATGATGGGCGTATGTACCCGAAACGTGTCCAGCTAAGAATACGTCAATAAAATTACCTAGTTCTATCAAGTTGGCATTTCACTTTATTTACTATAGATACCTACACTAATTTTATTTGAGACAAAATAACATTATCATGTGCAATGGCGCCTGTTTAATGATGTAATTATATCTTCCCTGTCTCATCTGTATACGTCATTCCATTAACCGCTAGTCACAATGTCTGTCTGTCTGTCTTCACTGCAAAAATGTTTATGTTTCAGCGTCGTTACTTTCTAAATGAAACAAGAAATTCACGTGCCGGCACATTCGGGCCTTTTTACAATTTCCTGTATTTTATAGATGGTAACTCTTAAGGTATTATAATTAATTGTGTGGCTGCCTTTCTCACACCACATTTCCAGTTATGTAATACACCCGTTGTGCAAATTTTTATTCATATTTGGGCCGAATTAACCTTGGTTTTCGCCTCTAAAATATTCAGGTGTCAAAGACTGAATGTTGAATATCTTAAGTTACCAAAACCGTTTAGCTGGACAATGAAACAAATGTACGTAAACCACAACAGATAGTTAATAGTGTTTAGGCAAAAACATCATTATATCTACTGAGAAACAAACTAAACTTAAAAATACTAAACGACGGTATGTGCTGTCAGTCGTGTCGTTTTGCCTTCCAGCAGGCCTCACACTGCAGCGTGAGGGGTACGGTTTAAACTCAGAAGTTATGTCTACGAATTATGGAGAACTGAGGGAAACCCTTGGATAATCTGCGTACGATATTCAGTTTCGGTTCGTTGTGAAGGTGAATCCTGTTGCGCCACGCAGCCAAGAGTAATATGTTAGGTGTTAAGGATGTGTGAGAGTTCTTATTGACTATAATTATATTTTAAGTCCAGACACTAGCAACACTTTAAAAGCACAAGGGTGAATTTCAATTCGGATCAGTATTAAAACTATCATTAATCAGTTATGTTTATAATATTTTATGAATGGCAAGAAAACCTACGTCTAGATAAAATTGTGATATGTACGTACAATTGCAAAAGACGTATCAGAGTGCTCTTTTAAAGTGGCCTATAGAGAATGTTTCTTCGATTTATAATATGCAAGTAAATAGACAATAATGGATTCTCATAGTTTGAATATATGGCGAATATATTTCTTCTGCAGATATTAGAAACAAGTGACTAGAAAATTCTAATACTATCTCTAAAACACATTAATATTAATAAAAAGTAATGTTGTTATTATATATATATATATATAGACCAACGCAATACGAACTACGTATTTTTCCTCACTTTACCTCTACTTGCTTACCAGCGTTTATCAGTTTCTGTGATTTTCTCTATACTTCTCTATACTAGTACATGTATATACTCAACGAGTAATTACTGTCAGAACATAAAGTGTCCAATTAAACTCCAGGTCATCTAACTGTCAAGTCTGCTCATGAATATCTTAAGGCCATTTTCTATCTAGGTTGATGTCAAGAGTGAACTGAGAAAAATCACTGCTGCTTCTCACTCCAATTGCGTTTGTTGTTTCAACGCTGTGCAGATTTGGTAAATAAGGATGTCGGTACACAGACAACACTTCACTGCACAGCTGTTGTCTGTGATTACTTACTACAGGAAGTACTCTCTCGGTGTCTTATTACAATACTAGCTCAGAACTTCAGGTGCACACATCATTTGCGATAATGTAATAATTTTATTTTTTTCCTCATTGATAGCTTAATTTTCGTTTGCTAAATCATTCCGGTAAACTCAGCCTCTAACAGTAATAAGTACCAGAATGTCTCCTGAGGTAAAGGCGGCCGGTGTCGGTTGTCTAGAAAATCTTGGAGCCTCAGCTTCTTGGAGCACTAAAGGCCTGTAAAAGATAAAGGTACAGTGATCCTGCGGCCCAGAGGGTGGGTAGAGGTATAGCTCTACTCTTCCATGACCGCGGCACTAGAAGGGGGTGAGTGGTCAGCAGCACTCTCCGGCCGCACTTTACCCCCGGGAAAGAACCAGTACCCATTTTACAGGAGGCTGGGTGGGCCCCAGGGCCGGTCTGGACAGGTGTGGAAAATTTCGCCCCCAACGGGATTCGATCCCCGGACTGTCCAGCCCGTAGTCAGTCGCTATACCGACTGATACTAAAGGCCAGTACCATACGTAACTTAATACAGATATCCTTGCAGCTAAACCAAGAAAACCTGAATTGGATGTAACCTTAAATCCTTTGGAAATTACAATTTTTTGCCTCTTGTTATAATTGTGCTGTTATGAATATGGTTTCAGTAACAAACAAGCCCTAGTGGCTACGTGTATCTCAATAACAGAAACAGCTACATATCCCAATGTGCATGGAACGACAACGCTAACTGGTCACTGACATGGTCACTAACAAGAAGCCGTATTGTGTAATCATGCTGTTAACTTGAACAGAGCTGTCGCTACCGTCAAAAAAGGCATCTGGAGCTGCTCTTGAATCGACTCACTGCGCATGTCTTCGAGGGATCGATTGAAAGGAAGGCGTGCACATTTCAGCAAGCGAGGTTACTGCACGATGAAGCTTTCAGTGAAATGAAGAGGGAGAGTGGTTTTAAAATGAGGTAAGATTTATAAGACAACTGGAGTGGTATAAAACAAAATTAATGTGTTAATAGCGAAGAAATATGAATATTATTTTTGCTTATATTGAGCTCAAAACATTGTGTTTGCATCACAGAAATCATACATATATATATAGGGTTTTCTGCTGTTGTGCTAAATTAATTGACATTATGTGTTTATATTGAATGTGGCGTTCGCAACACAGATGGTAAAGATGAGAAAAAAATATACAAACTTAGAAGCACAGTGGTTAAGGTGCTGCGCTACAAATCGGAAAGTCGCTGGTCCGATTCCAGACGGTGTCATTAGAATTTTTCATTGACATAATCCTTCCCGATCGCACTATGGCCCTGGGGTCGACTCAGCCTCTGACAGAAATGAGTACCAGGAGTATTTCCTGGGGTAAAAACGGCCGGTGCGTAGGGATGACAACCTTACCACCATTATGGGCCATTGTCACGTAATCTGGGAACCTTAACTTCCTGGAACCCTCTGGGCACCTGGGGCCTGTAACGGGACTGATTTACCTTAACATAACACCACCAGCAGTGGAATGGTGGCCCAGTTCTTACCCATCACGGGTGAAATTCATTACAACTAAATTGCAACACTCTTTGCTTTACCAATTTGTCTCTGCGCAATATTGTTGAAGGCGGTGTTCAGTGCTCATTACATCATAATTTTCATTCCACAAGGTTAATGTGCAGTGAAATTTTAATACGCAAGTATCCTACAACGGCCATAACTTCTGACAACGTACTAAGAGCAGAGCTACCCGTGAAAACCGTAGAAAGTTACTGGATAAGGCAGTTTTATTTTTGCTTTTTCCACCCCTATTCCGCTACTTTTTTTCTTAGCAGCATTTGAAATATTTGAAATTATCGGTCTCATTCTACATGCCAGTCATTTGAAACTCCGTACAAGAAAGAGCGAGAAACTACACGTTAAATTTTTTTTCAATTGTTTTTGAAGTAAGCCTATGTCACTGAAGAAATACGTAAATGGCTTGTAGTTCCTTCTACATGTTTTATATAAAAATCATAAAGTTGTACTCGGCAGGACCTGGGTTCAGGTCTCGACTCTGGTACCCTGAGTGAGTCTCATCGTGGCTTTCATCAGTCCCTCAAAGGAAATGTCGACAGTGTCTCAAATTAGAGAATGACGTCTTCTAAATTCCATCCCATTTGTTGTTGACCAATTGTACTCTTTTTTTTATTTGTGCTTCATCTAATACGATTGTCAGTTGTTAAGAATATATTGCGTCCAATAAACTTCCACTCATTCAACGAAGTATCGTTTTGTCTACTGAAGAGTACTCAGACAAACAAAGAATAAACAAAAGACACAAATCATAAATTTTCTTATTGTTCATTTGATGTGTATTGGACCGTGCATCATCTTGATAACTGAAGAATAAAATCCAACTAGATGCCACTTATTACTTTATTATGCTTATGTTATGCTCAACATGTTTCGGGCACCATTATGCCCATCATCAGGAGCTCACGACGATAGCGTTGGTTACCACATAGACCGTCTGGTTCTCGAGTTGCTGCTGGTTGGAGGTTAAGTGCAGGCAGATGAATGAGTGTCCGGACCGAAGGCTGTAACTCCCAACCAGCAGCAACGCGAGAACCAGACGGTCTATGTGGTAACCAACGCTATCGTCGTGAGCTCCTGATAATGGGTATAATGGTGCCCGAAACATGTTGAGCCTAACATAAGCATAGTAAAGTAATAAGTGGCACCTAGTTGGATTTTATTCTTCAATTTCGTATTGTTCAATACGCCGGATCTTTTCGACCCAAGAAGAGAGCTCAGAGTGAAGCCTGATTTATCCAAATTATGCCAGCTATTCTGTAGGTCTCTTGTTTGCTCTGAAAATTTCAGCTTACCCAATTACCGCACCACATAGCTGCTCGTCTCCGGTAGCGAAAAATTTGAACACCAGAATATTTGTTTCGCATTTATCTGCGATCACAGAAATTACGCGTGAATTTACGAGGAACTTATGGTTTTCTGTGCCATATATTGAAGGGAAGTTCCCCTTATCTGCTTATCTGAAGGTGTATATCACTTTACACAGATCACCTGCATACCTAAATTCTCAAGTATTATATGAGGTCCAGAATTTTGGCTTCTTTGTATTTCAAATAATCATTTATATGCCTGTTGCGACGCCTTGCGTTCTCACATTTCAAGCCCCTAAACTCCTAATATTTTCTCCAGCCTGTTTTTCTCGTATTTATAAAATTTATGCCCATTCCCTCCTGCGGTACATTACAAAACCTTTCTGTCGTGCATATTCATAAAATATTCAAGAGCACACAATATTATAAATATTTGAAATGGTCCTCTTTTCACAAATTTTTATGATGTTATATTGAGTGATTTAAAGTGAACCAATTTTAACTCAAGATCAATTTCACGAATAGTTCAAATCAAATAAATTTATAAAATGTAAATTTTCATTGCCTTCTGTATAACGATCGGCCATTTGCTCCTATTCTGTTTTAGATGAATCCAATTCCCCGATTTTTTCATGACATATTTTAGTGCTGCCTTTCTCTATGCACCTCTCAAAGCTAAATATACGTTAATATTAGACGTCAGTGGGTAATGTACTTTGTATATAGTGCAAAAATGTTCTACACACAAGTGAATTGATCAAAATTCGTATGAAAACGACCAGTCAATTTTTGTTCGTTTTTAACGATGCCGTCAGTAATTCAATCCAAACAGCGGAAGCAAATGATTTAGAAACTAGTGAAGTTCATTTGTGGTGTCTGCCTTAGGAACGGAGGTAAATCATTGCAAACGTTCGGTCAGCATATTCGATGGCCCGGCAATAATTCAAATGTCTCGCCTATCGAAAAGAAGTCAGAAATGCTGCCCAGCTATCTCGCGCAACAAGACTTGACACTGTGACAAGTGCTTAAACCAGAATCGTAATATGAAATTTCGTTACTGAAATGACTCTACTCTTTGGCGTTAAAGAAATGAGACACAAATGTTCAAAAATCTTTGGAATTAATTTTTTTTTTTAATTCTAATGCTTACAGCTTTGCAGGAATTTTGTGCCGGCATTTTCGCCGGTTCAGAGGTAACGTGCCAGTGCTGAAGACATGCTGTGGGTGTTGGTCTGTGAGGCTGGGTGCAGCAGTCCTGGGCGCATCAGAGACGGTAAGCTGCGGCCAGCAGCCGAGAGATACCGTCCGTATCCCGATGTTAAGCTTGCTGTCTCCTGATATGTAACGCTGTCTGGTCTGCTAAATAAAGGCGGATATCTGCAAGAAAACTGACGCCTCCATTTTCAAAAATGTACAGCGCAGAAAGGAGGTTCTTCCAAAACGTTGGTATTTACGTACGGCGTCACACACCATCAGAGAGTGCGAGGGTAATATGTGTAATACCAATAATTTATAATAATAATAATAATAATAATAATAATAAAACTTGCCCTGCCCGCCCTTTGAAGGTTAAACGGGAGATTAGAAGTATAGAGCCACTCATTCGTAATCTCAGCAATAGATGGAGATGAGCGGTTAGCTTCACGCCCCTGCCCATTTAATCCTGGGAAAGAATCCCGGTACCTATTCAATAAGAGACGGTATGTGTCCCAGAGCCGGTGTGGAAAATTTGGAGAAGAGAAAACCCTCTTACCCCTACCGAAATTCAATCCCCGTGCGATCAAGCCGTTTTTCTAGCCATATTACCCACTAATAATAATAATAATAATATGCCAATTTAACGATCAGCAACCAAGTGCAAGTTTATCTGTTCATTACTTTCCTCTACAAATTAGTCCGGTAGTTTCCGATTCTTTGAACATTTAAAAGGACCCCTCGCCAGCCACTTGTTGGGATTCATATCTTGATTTATATCCAACTAATAATTTGGGTTAAAATGTCCATAATTAGGGCCATTTTACCGAAAACTTGGCTCTACGGACAAATTTTAAGGATACTTTCCACACATAAATTTGTAATATGCCATAAAGTTTGGTATCTGTAAAAGGACCTCCAAAATGGCCATAATTTCAAAATGTAATGGACTAATTGTAAATTAAAATAGTAAAGTGACTTAGAATTTTATTTGATCGTTGATTATGAAATTTGTATCACCATAAAACGCTCGGTGTTCTGTAGCAAGAAAGCTGAGTCCTGTGTAATTAGGATATGAGTGAAAGGAGTGACTGGATTCAGCAGGCGTAAATTCGTAACAAGAAGCGAGCCTTTTAAAACAAAGTAACTGAAGATATAGTTCCACGGACTGCACCACATGACACTGTTACTATCACAAATTTTGACGTTTTGTTGACCGTACATCTCAGTATATTTATCTCAGTATTTAACCAACTTCATGCACAAAATTTGTTTCACAATAAGTTTTATTTCATGCCTCTACATGTTTCGAGCACATGTGCTCATCATCAGGAGGTCAAAATT
>Ga0123352_10018955_pt1 | contig 10970 bp, 5 predicted proteins | sample TergutLab28metaG_FD_89700 | JGI IMG/M metagenome (GOLD analysis project Ga0123352, IMG submission 89700) | Labiotermes labralis P1 segment gut microbial communities from Petit-Saut dam, French Guiana - Lab288 P1 | ecosystem: Host-associated > Arthropoda: Insects > Digestive system > Gut ... | reverse complement strand
TGTCAGCAAACCTGTATGACATATACCATTGCTGTGTGTACAGTGAAAAACTCCTGATGATGGACAGAGGAACTGTCCGAAACATGTAGATTTTTATTCCAAAAATAAATTTGAGAAATTAGTGCATCTAGTTGGTTTTTTATAAGAATTTATAATGATACACGGTCACCTGAACGTCAAATACTGGTAAATAGTTACCATTATTTACCAGTAGACGTTGAATAAATTTATAGAGATTTAAATTTCAAAACATCTTTAATTTTAGAAAAAGTGCAGATTATCAGAAATTCTTTCTGCCACATCTCACGGCTGGTTAAAGTAAACTGATGAAGCAAATAGTTCTTGGCTCCGATATATATATATATACATGAGTAAAGAAATTCTGTCGAATACCGGTATTTATAATTATTAATTTTATTACTGGACTCTATGTGTAATAATTTTGCTAATTATGCCTTAATTTTTATATAATTCTGAATCGCAACTGCCTTAGTTGTAGAAGCCGAAATTTTTGTAGTTTTATTGAGCAATATTCTCACTGACTCCGACTATATACATGAAATGTCGAATGATAATATTGTAGTAAATTGAAAACGATATGACAAAAATTATTAGGGGGTATAATATATATTAACATTACAACATTTGGCTGAAAGGGCGGTGGAAAACCACAAAACCTGCTTCAGGCTAGCCGGTGTTGCGGCCGATATTTAAACCAAACCACCTCCAGATATTAGTCAAAGACATTATTGCGTTAATTAACTTGTACAGTCCTTCAGATTGCAGCTGAAAAATACGATTTTTTTAATATCAGGTTATAACTTGCTGCTAGACTTAATTCTAATGCACTACGTCACAGAATGTCTGGCAGCAGGCATCTTGTTTGTTTAAGTTCTACGCGATTTTTTTTTAAGTAGCGACTACTGTATTGCTCTAAACCAAAGACGTTATGACGCAATCCCCTTACATTAAGAAAGTTATGTTCTAACACTTTGTTTAACTTCACTTAACCTCATGGAGTGGCTTTATTAATGGAAAACTAATAGTTCGCCGTGTAGACCAGAAATTCCCTGCATTTTACGGATCCCAAGTTTCGTTACCATGTTCATTCGAGCCTGCCACTTTTCCCTGTCCTGAACCAGATCAAATCTACGCCTTCCCAGCCGATTTCTTTAAAATATATTGTAATACTATAATCCCATCTAAACTTAAGCTTTCCAAGTAATCTCTTTCCTTTAGCTTATCCCATAAAAATTTTATATGTACCTCTCCTCTCTTCCATGTGTACTACATACATCCCGCCTCTCATTCCTCTTAATTAATCATACTTTAATTCATTTCTCTCACAGAACACCAAGTCCTGTAACACCAACGCACGAAGTAGGTAAGGAAGATTGCCTGTGATGTCTATAGCAAGGTCTGTGTAGTATTGACTGATCTTGTCGCACATCCCGCTTGTCTTCTTCAACCCCGTCTCTCGCTACTCTTATCTTGAGGAATTAAGTTGCTTCGTTCGCTCCTTCCTTGATGACGGCAGCGGGTGTTATATACATGCACAGGCATCAGACAGATGATGAATCAAGTAGACAAGCCGCCATAACCACACGTCTGCTGCTGAAACTAGGCCTATACAAGGCAGAAGTTAGTATTTCTACAGCCCACATTTACTGTGATGGCAACAGGTCTAGACTGCACACTCAGAGGTTAAATGGAAAGGCCTTTTCCGGTCTTAGGTAGGCTGTGTGTTTGCCTTCACGGTATTCTGCAGCACTTTGTCTCGAGATTTTCTTGTCTTCGTGATGGTCAATGCGCAATTGTCCTCATGTGCCCTAGGTCACCAAAGTGAACATTTTTAACCAAAATATATGGTATGAAAATTTGAGTTTTCTTGTTTTCTCAGTTGGCGTTATTCAGTACGTAACGTCGTGGGGTTTTACACCTTATGGCCTAAAGTGTTTGTTGGAAGGTTTCGTGGGAAAGTTCTAAAAATTGACATGCCGGGTCGATATATTTTGAGCACATGCTTTTGCTTATTCCTGAAAAACTTCTTGGAGTCCTTAAAAAGAACCCGTTACACTACTTGAAAATGTGATATCCAGTCGGCTTGGTACAAGGTCTGTTCCTTCTACCATTTTGCCGAAATTCTGGTGGACTTCGCACACAACAGTTACATTCAAGGTTGAACATACACCTGAATTGAATTGTCTGTCTAAAGATGAAGACAGCAGTTTGTTCGAAACGCCCAAATATGCGTTACTAAAACCCACAAGAATATTATTTGACTATGGGGATTAATATATTATGGACTACAATGTCCTCCAGTTTAGTAGTTATTTTGCTCCCAAAATTGGTGCGACTGCACAGTACGGGGGTTTCCACCCCTGATTCCCTATAGTCACAACTCTAAGAACCTCAAATTTGGAGAAAACATAATCCATACAACCGCATACACGGGGTTGTGTTTAAGGATTCTGTGACTTGGGTTAATTTGAGGAGGAGGTCCACAGAGTTAGTGGTACTGTGTACACGGTCCTTGTTACCAGAATAGTTGAAAAAAATGCTGTTCACAGGGCCATGCTATGAACTTTTCCTCACCGCGGTTTCTTGTATCTAACCCGGTAGCGGAATGTGCGAGAACTGTGTTGAACAGATTTGCTGTGGGTTAGTCTCGTCCTTCAGTTTTGACTGCTCCCAGAAAGAAAAAAATGCGAACCAACAAAATAAAAAAATGAAAAGAGACAAAATAAAGAGAAATAAATACGTACGTAAAAGGAAAAATAAATGTAATTAAGACAGCGGTAGTGCAGTCTAAGTAGGCACTGTCATCGCCTGCTCAAATATCAGGATCATGTTTTCAATTCCAATTTCTAGCTTGGATTTACCTCCGCCTTCCTTTCTTTTTGTCGTCCGCAGGTAAAGACCTTGCAAGATACGGATCCGCCGCTCAGTGTTTTCTGCAAACAGGCGATTCAAGTCACTGGCATTGTATTTCCTGTCGACTTGTAAATAGTCTATCTTTTGAAAAGTCAGTAAAGACTTATCGGTCAAAACGGAGTAACATCAAAGATATTTGGATCTTCAGGATCCACGCTGGGAGGACTTCGCATCTCGCCGTCCTACGATTTAACTAAATGTTCATCATTTAGAAGTTAACAATCCTGAACCGAAAGAGCATAGAGGACCTGATTCTTAAGATTTGAACGATGTAAATTACAGGAAATATAAAACGGAATAAAGGAAGAAGTGACTAAAGAAATGAGAGGACAAAGCGAGAGAAAATGGGAAAAGGAAAGGAAGAAAAACGTGTAAATAAAACTAAGCTGTTTGGAGAGGGATATTGAAATTCCATGAAAGGTGACAGGCCAAATTTTATGAACGATGATAAAATTAGAAATCACGCAGGTCATTGTGGAAAGGAAAGAGTGTAAACAATGAAAATATAAATCTTCAATAAGAAAATCAAACTTGATTCATATGGGATGCTAAACAAGAAATATAAAGAAAATTGGGACATAAATTAATATCGTTACGTCATTTTGAGTATAAGGAGTTCCTGTAAAATGACAGATATTAAAAAAAATAAAATTTTATTCCATGTAGGGTATGTTACATACTGCATTGCCTGTGACGTCATTCGCACCTCATATTCAGACAAAAGAATTCGTGTGAAATATCATTTATTTTTATGCTCTGCCTTTCGGCATTCTTCAAATGCATTAAATATCACTTTCAAACCGAACAGGTAAAATCTGTCTCTCTGTTACCGAAATACACTAATGTTGTTTAACAATGCAACCCCTATTAGGAGGGTCCTTAAGAAATCACAGATTCTTTGGTGGTATGTAATGCCGTATTTCTGAACTCTGTAATAAGTTCAAAAGTTTTTCCACAGATGGAATTGCGTACGGTAACTTGGATAATGCGGAATTAAATCTAGAACTTTCTGTGTCCGTCTGTGTCGTGATAGTCATGTGAAGTCAAGTGACTAGAAGATTATTCTCCCTAAAAAGTCCAGTAGTTATATGTGCCACTGTTTTAGCGAGAAAAATTTCTGCATTCTGCCCACTAAGTATTTGTAGGTCTTTCGTCGATTCATAAAATAAACAGTAATTACTTTTTATTTTGCGTAGACATATTTTTCTTCGTAATGGAAATGCTTCATGTCCTCTGTGAGGTTGGAAATAAAGTTTTCTGTATTGGAGAGGTGAATTTATCTTCCAAGGGTTAAGGAAAATACACACACGCACACACGGACATGATTATAATTTTAGGATATCTTCACATGTCATATACATCTTGATATAAATCAATTTTAAACATTGGATCTGAAAAACAAGACACAACTAAGTGCGTAGATTGGCAGATACAGAAGGTTAAAAATAAAGAAAATAAAAAGAAAAGACCCAGGAAAATTAAAATCGCTATTTAATCCTAATGTTTATTATTTACTAATAGTTTTAAATTTTTATAAATTTTTTATTTAAATCTCTTAGTATATAAACTCTTTCCTTTATCAAGTTGTTCGTTGAATCTATTGTTAGAATTAATAGCAAGATATCATGTGGTTATTTACGTGAAATTAATCAATGAAATATGACATGCATACCATGTTGGTAGAGGATAAGTTTAGGTAAACAAGTAAACAATAAAACGAGTTAAGGACAGCGGCATTCATAGAATCTAAGCACGAATGAATGCATGTAAGCCGGAGGCGTTGAACATGCCTGTATTATGTATGTCTTCGGAATGCGTGGGCCCATAAGATGTCAGAACATGCTATGTCTCTCAAAACACACTTCATTTATTACGTGTCGTACTGCCTGCAAAGTTATCTCTCCTTTTCGTTTGATTTCCCTGGCAACAATGTCATCATCACGGGGAAGAACACTCGTCCTCCTTTTCAACCCCTCATCTATTCTCTCTTTTACACTTTATCATCACCTTAACAAGTACGATGAGTGTAAGCGAGTAAGAAACTGTACACAAACTCTCATATCGATTCATCCCCCTTACTCGAAAACTGCAAGATAATGTGGTAATATGCTGTGGTAAGGAAGCGTGGGAGGAGCTGCAAAGAGTCTGTGTATCCTTTGAAGTCTGCGGTTCCTTCTTTGCTTTCGTACATTCATTCTTCTTTCTCCTAACAGTTTTCTGCTATCAGTTCTTGTGCCAAGGCGAAAAGACTGGGTTGCACTGTTGATGATGTGTTGAATGACTATCTTCAATACATTTTTGCCTTATTTGTGCACGAGTTTGCGAAGTCAGTATCACTTTTCCTTTCTCTTTCTGTTCTTATAATTCTGTCTCCCTCTCTTGTAACTTTCTGATATCAATAACACAGTCTTCGTAGCATATATATATATATATATCAACATAGAAAATGATATGCTGACGAAGGAAGCTTCCTAGAGTTTTTTATGTTATTTAAGAGGGAGAAAATGCTAGAATTGCGTTTTGCCAGCACCAAACAGCAAGGAGAAATCCCCCTACAACATGTTTTCCTTCTCTTTCTCTCACTGATATTTTTACGCCATTCGTGTCAAGTTGTAAGTTCAAATACAGCTTCTTCATTAGAGTCGAGTACGTTGAATTTACAAGACCCATTTTCTCACATGCTTCTCCTTTACATTTGTTCCTACAAATCTACGGTTTGAAAATTTTAAGTACTGTATTGACTCAGTATCTCCGGTTAAAGCCGGCGACATAATGAGCGCAGAATAAGTTGAAGAATAAAAGACCAACTTGATGTCACTTGCTATTTTATTTTACTTCTTATGTACTCTACATGTTTCGGGCATCAATATATCCATCATCAGGAGCTTGCGACTATGCTGTTGAATTACCTCATTGGTCGTTTTGTTCTTGTTTCGCTGTTTGTTGGAGATTTGGTGCGGTTGGGTTTGAGTAGTATCCGTTTTGCAGGCTTCCCGAAACATGTTGAATACATAAAAAGTAAAATAAAATAGCAAGTGACACCAAGTTGGTCTTTTATTCTTCAGCTATCAAAATGATGCACGGTCCAATCAACATAAGATGCAGAATAAGTTCTCTGAATTGATAGATTTCATGCTTCTGTCAAATGGTTCGACCAGAATTTCATCCGTTTGTATAACTTAATTAAATTTTCCCTAACTTTCAGGTGAGACATTCCCGTTGTGTTGATAGGATCACAAGTATCAGTAAAATGCAGTCAGTAAAATAATACTTGTGAAATTCTCCCTAACTTAGTTATTGTATCATCGCCTTTAAGAACGAGGAGTCACAAAGACTGTCACAGTCAAAATACGAAGAGATGTAATCTGACATAACACTGGTATAGTTACAGAATGAAATATTTCAACTCATGAAAGTTAATGCAGAACTAGGACTCGTCTACCTGCCAAATTATTATTTTTAGTGCTCAATAAGTGTAGTATTTGGAAAATTTTAAGATTGTCCAGTTGATACTTTACATCGTGCGAGTATTGCAGTCATATTGGTTCTGTTGATGTGCAGTATTACATCTGGGTGACTTGCATACCGGAAATTTGGTTCACGCAGTGTTTTGAATATAGTAAATTTGGGCTATCCTGAAAGGCGACGTAAATCTGGGGATGTCTGTGGGAGACACTATGAAGTCCAAATACGTAGTAGAATTAATTTTTGTTTAATTAAGCTGAAGTGGAGTTGCCCTGCTTGAAGGTCCATAGTAAAATAAGTAAACTATAGGCGGTAAAAATAAAGGTCTCCCCGTTTCAAAATTCGACAAGATTTGGACTTGATATCTGATTCATGCTGCGGCCATTTGACAACGATAGAAGTTGCAATTCTGTTCATTGCAGACGGGACTAGATGGGAGCCAGAAGCAGGTGAAGAGGACGGTGACTATTCTTTTCACCGATACTTCCTTTCACACATTCGACAGCTGATAGACGGATGGACAGTGAGGACGTGACGACGCGGTATCAATTATACCAGTTATAGAGCGTCGAATTGTATGGATGTTTGACTATGCTCGGTGAGCTTGAAGTGGTTAGTAGCAAGTGATCGCGCATCCCGCTTTGCATCCTCGACGGAATTCGAAACATTTTCTCCGACATACGAGTCACAAACCTGACCAGTTGAGTCAGCTTTATTAGTAAGCCAGCTGGTAAATTTAAAAATCCCTCACACTTTCGGAAATTTAAAAACAGCCCTCCAACTCGCGGTTTGTGACTTTAACTGAGTTAAGCCCGCGCTTAATAATAATAATAATAATAATAATAATATAATCTTGATAAGAGACGCATCATGGAAATGCAGAAGGTGTTCATTCTGGGAGCAGCATGGCTCTTGAGTTAGATATAGATATTGCAATTCAGTTAATTTCAATCTCATTCTCCGTTATGACGCTAGGTGTTGTTCTTTATCTTTCAGTAACGTTGAGGTTTAAATTGTAGCTACAGCCCAGCATGAAGGGGTGTTTACTTCGTAATACCCTTAAATGCGTGGGCAGGGTAGCGTAGTCGGTATAGCGACTGGCTACGGGCTGGAAGGTCCGGGGTTCAAATCCCGGTGGGGGCGATATTTTCCTCACCTGTCCAGACCGGTTCTGGGGCCCACCCAGCCCCCTGTACAATGATCACAGTGTCTTTTCCGGGATAAAGAGCGGTCGGGGCGTGACACTGATCCCTCACTCCCTTCTAGTGCCGTGGTCAAGAAAGAGTAGAGCTATACCTCTACTCCCCCTATGGGCCTACGGCCTGTACAGAGCCTCAGTGCCTGTACAAGGGTGCAATTTAACTTTACCTTTACCTTTACCTTTACCCCTAAATTCATTCACAAGCGTGCAATGCTACAAAGTTAGCAGCATATGAAGATTTAAATGTCTGTACGTTGAATCGAACTGCCCTTTGAAATGATAAGGAAGAGTTTTATTTCTGCTCCATGAAGCGGGTGCCCTGCAGTGTGGTGTGATGATGATGATGATGATGATGACGACGACGCTGATACTGATCATGACGACTCAATTTATTTACATATTTATTACAGTGCTAATTAAAAGCCCAACGGCCAGTAACAAAATTAGCACAACCAGACGTAGAACAATGACAATGGAAAAATGATGTCACCACATGCATAGAGAAAGGTGCAAAGAAGCAGTGACACACAAAAAGATTACAATTAATCCATTGATAAAAAATATTATGTAATACTAATACTAATAATAATAGTAATGATAAAAATAACGTACAGTGTTTGAAGTGACATAAGAAACCGGGAATCAATCAGCTCTTCAATTCAATAGTTCGGGGTCCAATTAGGAAACAAACCACAGAGCTCTGCGCATATGAGCCGTGAATGCATAAAAAGTTCCGTCTATCACGCTCAGTTATGCCACCGCATCTGTAATAAGCGATGGGTGGGGGCAGCGATCTGCGTGTCAGAGGTCAGCGCGACTAATGAGCGACTAATCGGCCTTGGGTCAGCAACTCATACAGCGCATCTGTGTTGCTGCCGAAATGCTGCTGTCATTAACCAAATGCTATTGAAATGTTGGGGGAGCCACACTACAGCGATATGACGTGTAGGTACAGCGCTTCGCAAGGAAAATGATTTATATGCACCGTTCCTACCGGAAAACGTTGGTTTGTTATAACAACGCTTTACTTTTATGCAATAATTTGATCACTTTTGGAGAAATTGCGGAAGAATACGTACGTTAGTAATAATTTGTTCTGTATAGGACGAAGTTCGATTACTGGAAAATAACTACAGCAATTTAGTAAAAGGATTCAACAACGGACCGCTGGAAATAGAACTAACTTGTGGAAGGCTAATTTTCTTGCAATTAATGGTAAATCGAGAGGACTTCAGGTGACTGAGAGACTGCCTAGAATCGAACTCATGTTTCTCGGTCGTCCACCATGTGAAATATTCACTATGCCAACTTAGCTACAGAATTCAGTCACAGAAACTAAAGTTGACGTGAACTGTCTGGTCACAGTCCGACAAATCTGACCAAGGATATGGCAACCCCTACTTCTGAATGTGACACAAGATTTAAATACGCTCTGTACTTGCGGAAAAAAGTCACCTGTCTGCGTGGCAGTCTGTCAAAAATGTCTTGCATCTTATCTTAGATGAGACCTAAGAGTGACGTCTCCTTACCAAAAAACAAACTCACTATTTTTTTCATCCTTCATGTTTGTCGTCTTCGACGTCAATGTTGATGGACAGACGGCAGACGTCTCCGAGATGAGTTTGTGCCTCTTCTTCACTTTCTTGAATGAAAAAGATGCAAAGACGGCTAGAGACCCTTCATGTTCTATATCCTGCTTCAGATGAAATATTTTGTGGCCATGAGTCATAAGCCTAATCGTTGTGTGTACATGTTGTTAAGTGGAAAACTAAAAGAGAAGATTAATTCATTATGCGTAATAGAAACGTGTGCATCTATGCTTTTATTAAGCATATCGGGAATTTAAACAGTAATAACGAAATAATAACAAATTTGGAAATGACAGCTATACGTTTATTTCACTCCTGTCTGTGCCATTCTCTCCCACGGTACCCTCAAATATCTATTTATCATTCTGTCCCACCTACCATTCTCTCTTCATCTGAAGTCTGATGTCCTGTCCAGTTCTCTTTTCTGATGTTTACGTCTGTGCACTTATGTTGTCTGTTGTCTTATTCGTGAGTTGGCCTCTCAGAAATATTCTTTTCTTCGCAGCATCCAGACCGGTTCTGTTGCTCACCCACTCCCCTATCCAGTGTTTACCGGAAAGGAGTTTGTTTTCTGATATAAAGCGACAGGGGCGTAAATCTAACAGCTTCCTGCACGTAAGTACAGGTAAATGTCAACCTAGAACAGGTCATGCAGGTCCAGATGTAAAATTAGAGGTATGGCTCTGCTCTTTCTTTAACCTCAGCGCTGTATGGTGTGGGTGGTCAAAGCCAAGCCCATCGGCTTCACCCCTGAGAAAGAGATCTGGCACCCATTGTAGAGGAGGGCTGGGTGGGCCCCACGGGGGGTGTGGACGTGTAAGGAAAATCTTACCCTCACAGGGATTTCATCCCCTGACCGTCCTGCCGGTACCGACTACGCTATCCCGGCCTACTTCCCTCCACACAATTTCAAGCTTAAGAATGCAAGATGCTACACTTTCTCTCCCTCATATGCCTTCGTAGTGTGGGGCTTACCGAAACACAGGGAAATCTTATATTTTATTTTGGTCTCTATTTTTTTAAAACACACCAAAATATCGAACGAAAAATGTTACAGTGCCAAAATCATTCAGCGATCTGTCTCTTCTGTTTACCTACCTCAGTTTTCATTTACGCAAAATTACCTGTAGAGCACTTTAGTTTGACGCATCATAAATTTGACGGCTGGGACGGAACAACGCGCAGGCCCTTGTGTTTGATCCTCTTCACACCATCCAGCAAGTCTCTGCCTTCCATCCAGTCACCTCTTCACTATTTAGTCAGTACTTCCTTATGGTGTAATCAAACCTGTAAGGAACCTTTCCACCACGTCTCGCTTGCGGTTCTAACAGTAAATGCACCTTGCCTTTACCTTCTCTTTAAAGTGTGCGTGATGGCTCATGACTAAAACAATCCTTGCAAACTATCAGTCCTCTGTTATTTAGGCAGCTTTCTCAGCCCCTATTAATGGCATTTTTGTGATGAGATGCAATAAGTAAGAAGGAAGCAAAAGAAGATTTAAGCTTCTGAAAAAATCAGAACTTAAAAAACGGGAAAGATAAAATTGCGGTCATCTACTGAAATTTTGTCTTCAAAAGTATTCCGTCTCCACTTTTTTAAGAAATGAGGAACAAACGAAGGAAAGTACACAGGGGAAGCACCCGTTCTAAGGAGAGGCGGCTCTGATGTAGGAGTGGGGGGGGGGGGGGGAGTTTTCCCGGTATAAAAAAATTTGGAACTTGGAAGGGGGTTGGGGCTGGAGAAAAAAAAATTAAATTTTTTTATAAAAATTTGAATCCCTA
>Ga0123352_10018954_pt1 | contig 10970 bp, 8 predicted proteins | sample TergutLab28metaG_FD_89700 | JGI IMG/M metagenome (GOLD analysis project Ga0123352, IMG submission 89700) | Labiotermes labralis P1 segment gut microbial communities from Petit-Saut dam, French Guiana - Lab288 P1 | ecosystem: Host-associated > Arthropoda: Insects > Digestive system > Gut ... | reverse complement strand
CACCCGGTCCTCCTCGCTGACGCGGTCCCAGGCACCGGTGAGGATCGGGCCCGGCACCACCGCGTTGACCCGCACCTGCGGGCCGTACTCGACGGCGAGTTGCCCGCACAGGGACAGCAGCGCGCCCTTGGACGCGGCGTAGGCGGGGTGTCCCGGCAGGCCGCGGTGGGCGTGCACGGACGAGGTCAGGACGGCCGCGCCGCGCTGCTCGCGCAGGTCGGGCAGGAAGGTGGTGAAGCCGAGGAACGCGCCGGTGAGGTTGACCGCGAGCTGCCGCTCCCAGGAGGCGAGGGTGGTCAGGTGCGCGGGCCGGACGTCGACGGTGAACGCGTTGCTGACCAGCACGCCCACCGGCCCGAAGGCGCGGGCCCGTTCGGCGACGCGCTCCCAGTCCTGCGGGGAGGAGACGTCGGCGGTGACGAACTCCGCCCGGCCGCCGGTGTCGCGGATGCCGGCGGCGACCGCTTCGCCCGCCCCGGCGGCGATGTCGGCGAGGACGACGGCCGCGCCCTCCGCGGCGAGCCGCTCGGCGGTGGCCGCGCCGATCCCGGAGGCGGCGCCGGTGACGACGGCGACCCGTCCGGTGAAACGGGCGGCGGCTGCGGGTGCGTTCATGGTGCGGGTCGACTCCTCGTGGTGCGGGCTCGTCGGCGACTCTAGTGAGGCGGGCGGTGGGGGCGCGGTCATTGCCTGGTCAGCACGACCAGGTCGGCGTCGTGCTCGGCGGTCCAGGCCAGTGGCAGGCCGCTGTGGAGCAGGTGGGCGCCGCTGTACAGGGTGCCGCTCGCGGCGTCCAGGTAGCGGGCCCGCGGCTCGAGGCCGCGCAGCCGCAGGCGTGCGGCGCGTCCCGGTACCAGCGGCGCGCCGTCGAGGCGGCCGGTACTCCATGCGGCGACCACGGTGCGCGGTCCGCCGGCCTCCTCGTACTGGACGGCGCAGGTCGGGTCGCCGGGTGCGCCGATGAGATGGGCGCGCCCGTGGTGGACCACGTCGCGGACCTCCTTGTAGCGGGCCACCCAGCCGGCGGCCTCGGCGCGCTCCTGCGGGCTCCAGTGCCGGATGTCGGCGCCGATGCCGAGGACGCCCGCCGCGGCCAGCACGAACCGGAAGGCCAGCGAGCGCGGCCGCGGGTCGAAGATCCCGGGGGCGTCGGTGACCCAGGAGCTCATGGTGTGCGGCGCGTGGGCGTGCAGGTAGCCGTACTGGATGGCGAGCCGGTCCAGCGGCGCCGTGTTGTCGCTGGGCCACACCACGTCGGTGCGGGCCAGGGTGGCGTGTTCGATGCGGCCGCCGCCGCCCGCGCAGCCCTCGACGGTGACGTGCGGGTGGTGGGCCCGCAGGTGGTCGAGGACGCGCAGGTACCCGGCGACGTGGGCGGCGTCCAGGTCGAGGCCGCCGGCCGGTCCCGCGCCCGGCCGGCCGCGTTCGGTCGGCGGCCGGTTCATGTCCCACTTCAGGTAGTCGATCCGGTGGCGGGTCAGCAGCCGGTCGAGGGTGCCGGTCACGAACTCCTGGACGTCCTGCCGGCCGAGGTCGAGCAGCAGCTGCTCGCGGACCAGTGTCGCGGGCCGGCCGTCGATCCGGTACACCCACTCGGGGTGCTCGGCGTACAGGCGGGACGCGGGGCTGATCGCCTCGGGTTCCACCCACAGGCCGACGTCCATGCCCAGCTCCCGGACGCCGTCGACGAACGCGTCGAGGCCGCCGGGAAAGGCGTCGCGGTCCGGTTCCCAGTCGCCGAGGCCGCCCTTCTCGTCGGCGCGGCCGGTGAACCAGCCGTCGTCCACGACGAAGAGTTCCACGCCCAACCCGGCTGCGAGCGAGGCCAGTTCGAGCTGGGAGGCGGCGTCGACGCCGAAGCCGGTGGCCTCCCAGGAGTTGTAGAGGACCTTGCGGGTGCGGTGCAGCCGTTCGCCGGCCAGCCGCCGCTCGTAGGCGTGCCAGACCTGCGCCAGCCCGTCGACGCCGTCGGGGCTGAACGCGCAGGCCAGCCGGGGCGTGGACAGGACGGCGCCGGGCGGCAGTTCGACCGCGCCCTCGTGGGGGACGCGGCCGGCCCTGATCCGCACCGCGCCGCCGGGTTCGGCGTCCGCGGTGATGTGCCAGTTGCCGGGCCATTCCAGGGCCACGCCGTAGGTCGGGGTGTCCGGGCCGTCGGGCAGCGCGGCGTCCTGGACGGCGAGCCACGGCGCGTAGGCGTGGCCGGGGACACCTTGGGTGGACTCCATGGTGAACCGGCCGCGCACCAGGTCGAGTTGGTGGCGGGTGAACTCCTGGGACCACTGGCCGGCCAGGTAGGTGAGCCGGGCGCCGGCCGCGGCCGGCACGTTCACGGCGGCGGAGTCGAGGTGCTCCAGGTGCAGCGTCTCGGTGCCGGTGTTGGCGAGTTCGGTCCAGCGCAGCACCACGTCGGTGCCGGGCACGGCCCGGTAGGCGAGGACGGTGCGCAGCCCGGTCGGCTCGTCGGTGAACTCCAGCCGCAGGGACCGCTCGTCGTCCTGGGAGGCACCGGTGAACGTCCACCACAGTCCGCGTTCCCCGCCGGGGCGCCGGACGGTGAGCTCGGTGCCGGTGAACGGCCGCAGCCCGTACGGCAGGTACTCGGCGGGGGCGGCGTCGGCCGGGGTGAGGAAGTGGGTGCGGCGCGACCAGTCGTACGGGGACGGGCCGGTCTCGGTGCCGTGCGGGCCCCAGGCGGCGGTCTCCGCCCAGCGCCCGCCGGGTTCGAGCCGGACGGCGTAGACGGTGTGGTCGGTGCGGACCAGCCACGCGTGCGGGCTGTTCACTTGACGGCTCCGAGGTTGAGGCCGGCCACGAAGTGGCGCTGGAAGCGGAGGAAGACCAGGACGGTGGGGGCCGCGGCGATGATCGAGCCGGCCGCGATGACGTTCCACTGCGAGACGTACTGGCCCTGAAGTCCCAGCAGGGACGCGGTGATCGGCATCTTGCCGTCCGAGCGCAGCACGGTGATCGCCCACAGCAGGTCGTTGAAGATCCAGGTGAAGGCGAGCGAGGTGAGCGCGGCGAGGGCGGGCCGGGCCAGCGGCAGGATGATGCGGGTGTAGATCTGCCAGGGGCCGGCGCCGTCGATGACGGCGGCCTGCTGGATCTCCGGCGGGATGGCCCGCATGAAGCCGTGCAGGACGAACACGTAGAAGCCGACGCCGAATCCGATCTGCACGCCGATCAGGGCGTACAGCGAGTCGTACAGGCCGAGTTGCTCGCTGAGCTTGGAGACCGGGATGAGCAGGATCTGCGGGGGCAGCAGGTTGCCGCTGAGCATCAGCAGCAGCAGCGCGCGGCGCAGCGGCACGTCGTAGCGGCTGAGCGCGAAGGCGGCCATCGAGGCGAGCAGCAGCGACAGCAGCACGGTGGGGACGGACACGATCAGGCTGTTGATCAGCGCCTGCTGCTGTCCCCCGTCGACCCATGCCTGGCGGAAGCCGCCGAGGGTGAAGGAGTGCGGCAGGCTGCCCAGCCCGTTGGCGGCGATGTCGTCGAAGGAGCGGGCGGCGGTGACCAGGACGACGGCGATCGGCACCAGCCACAGCAGGGACAGCAGTCCGGCGCCCGTGTGGAAGGCCGCGGTGCCCCACATCCGCCGGGTGATCCGGCGGGCACGGCGGGCGGCGGGCGCGCCGGTGTCCCGGGCGCTCTCCGCGGGTGCGAGGGACGGGGTGGCGGTCATCAGTCGGCCTCCCGGAACGCGCGCACCAGGTAGGTGGCGATGACGCCGAAGGCCAGCAGGAAGATGACGACGGCGAGCGCCGAGCCGTAGCCGAGCCGCAGGGACTGGAACGCGGTGGAGTACATGTAGGTGCTCAGGAGTTCGGAGGAGTGGTACGGGCCGCCGCGGGTCAGCGCCCAGACCACGTCGAAGGAGCGCAGGCTGTCGATCACGATGACCGACAGCACGACCGCGTTGACGCTGCTCAGCTGCGGCAGGGTGATGTGCCGGAACTGCTGCCAGCGGGTGGCGCCGTCGACCTTGGCGGCCTCGTAGAGCGCCGGGTCGATGCCCTTGAGCCCGGCCAGGTACAGCACCATCACGTAGCCGATCTGCCGCCACAGGGCGGGCACGATCACCGCGTACAGGGCGGTGTCCTGGTCGGCGAGCCACGGGTGGGTGAGGCTGCCCAGGCCGATCCCGGAGAGCGTCCTGTCGATCAGCCCGTCGGGCTGGTACATCGCCTGCCACACCAGGGCGGTGGCCGTCAGCGAGAAGACCACCGGCAGGAACAGCGCGGCCCGGTAGAAGCCCACGCCGCGCCGCTCCTGCTGGAGCAGCAGGGCCGCGCCGAGGCCGAGCACCGCCGACAGCCCGCCGAACAGGGCCAGCCACAGCACGGTGTCCAGCACCGCGGTGTGGAAGACCTGGTCGTGCAGCATCTCGCGGTAGTTGCCGAGGCCGACGAACTGCGGCGGGGAGACGCCGTCCCACTTGGTGAGGGAGAGGTAGAAGCCCTGCATGGCCGGCCAGAACACCCAGAAGCCCTCGGCGAGCAGCGGGACCAGCACGAACGCCAGGACCACCGGTGGCATCCGGGTGGCGCGACCGCGCCGGCGGCGCGCGCGGGTGCCCGCGGTCAGTACCGCCATGTCACTGGCTCCAGATCTTCTGCGCGTCGCGCTGCCACGCGGTGAGGATGGAGGTGACCTCCTTGGGCTTGGCCAGGAACTTCGTCAGCGCGGTGTCGGCGGTGGGCTGCAGGGCGTCGCTGGAGTCGCGGTTGAAGAACTGTGTGACGTCGGCGGCGCTCTCGATCAGCGCGCGGCCCTTCTTCACCAGCGGGGTGCCGGCGTCCTTGGCCTTGGGGTTGGTCGGCAGCGAGGTGCCGGACGAGCCCTTGAGGTAGATCTCCTGCGCCTCGGCCGTCGCCAGGTAGCTCATCAGGTCCTTGACCTGGGCCTTGTGGCGGGTGCGGGCGCTGGCGAAGTAGCCGTCGGTCGGGCCCTCCTCGGCGACCGGGACCTCGGGGTCGATGATCGGGAACTGGAAGAAGTCGATGTCGTCCAGCTGGTCCTTGGGCGCGGCGTCGGCGAAGAAGGTGCCGATGAGCATCATGCCGGTGCGGTTGTTGAGCATCGCGGTGGTGGCGTCCTGGAAGGCCAGCGCGGTGCCGTTGGGGTCGAAGTACGGCAGCACCTCGGCCCACTTGTCGAAGACCTTGTGCACCTGCGGGTCGGTGAAGCTGTGCTTCCCGGCGAGCAGTTCACGGTGGTACGTGGCGCCGTTGATGCGGATGTCGAGGTAGTCGAACCAGGCCGAGGCGACCCAGGCGGTGCCGCCGCCGGCGCCCAGCCCGATCGGGGTGACGCCCTTGGCCTTGAGCTGCTTGCACAGCGCGACGAACTCGTCCCAGGTCTTGGGCTCCTGGACGCCCCACTTGGCGAAGTTGGACTTCTTGTAGAAGACCCCCCACCAGTAGTAGCTGGAAGGCACGAACACCTTCGCGCCCGCCGAGTCGGTGCACAGCTTCTTCAACGCGTCGCTGTAGCCGGCCAGTTCGCCGGTCTGCCAGATGTCGCTGACGTCGAGCAGCAGGTCCTTCCTGGCGTACCCGTCGGCGACCGAGCCCGGGTACCAGGTCAGCAGGTCCGGCGGGTTGGCGGAGGTCAGGTAGGTCGGCAGCTGGGTGCGGAACGTCTCGGAAGCGACGGTGTTGAGCGACGCCTTGGCGCCGCCGCGCTTGTCGTAGGCGGCGATCAGGTCCTGCATCGCGGACTTGGCCTGCGGTGACGACAGGTTCGACTGCAGGCTCACCGTGCCGCTGCTCGACTGGCTGCTGCTGCCGGTCGAGCTGGAGGTGACGCAGCCGCTCATCAGGGCGGTGGCGCCCACGGCGCCGGCGCCGGCCAGGAAGTGGCGGCGGCTGGTCGGTGAGGTGTTCACGGTGTTCATGGGACTCCCTTTCGGCTGCTACAGACTGTCGTGGCGGCGGAGCGTCGTCAAGATTAATTCGTAATTTATTTAGTAACGCTCGTGACGACGCTCCGCCGTTTCCCCCGGGCGAGGGCCCTGGGAGGTGGGGACGAGGAAGGGCAGGACGTGCCCTGGCTCAGAAGGAGCTCTGGCGGACCGCGCCGCCGACGCCGCGGGCCACGGCCAGCACCGTGCCGTCGGGCCCCGCGGTGGCACCCAGGGCGCCGTCGAAGGCGTTGCTCGCGAACGCGCGGTCGGGGAACCAGTCGCCCCAGGTCCCGGCGGCCGCGTCGTAGGTGCGCTGCCACAGCGTGTAGTCCCCGGCGCGGGCCAGGAGTTGGACGCTGCCCCCGGTCGCCACCAGCGTCGGGCTGCCGCTGATCGTGCCGCCCAGCGACGACCACGCGGACCAGGCCCCGGAGGCGTCCTGGACCCGGGTCCACACCGCGTCGTCCGCGGCGCGCACGGCCAGGTGCGTGCGGCCGTGCGCGTCGGTGACCGCGGAGGGACGGCCGTACAGCGCGGGGCCGTCGGGCGCGCCCAGCGACGTCCAGCCGCCCTGCGGGCCGCGGGTCACCACGGTCCCGTCGGCGCCGGTGGCGAACAGCGTCCACCGTCCGGGCCCGGTCACCGCCGCGGTGGGCGCGTCGGCGAGGTCCCCACCCAGGTCCTGCCACGGACCCCAGCCGCCGTCGCGGAAGGTACGCAGATAGGCCGCGCCGTCCAGGCCGCGGACGAAGACGTCGATCCGCCCGCCGGCCGACGCGTATGCCGCCGGCTGCCCCTGGAAGCGGCCCCGGGTGGGCCCGCCGAGGGCGGTCGCCCGGCCGTCCCAGTGCCCGTCACGGCCGGTCCGCGCGCTCAGCGAGCCGTTCGCCTGCTGCGTGAAGGCGGTCAGGGTGTCACCGTCCCGCACGATCGCCGGGTCGGCGGCCGAGGTGGCGCCGATCAGGGTCCCCGGGGCGTCGTCGGCGCCGGTGAGGCCGAGGAACGCGGTGCCGTGCGCGGGAACGGTCACCGTGTAACCGCCGGTGTGCGTGCCGCGGTCCGCGCGGGCCCGCAGGTCGCGCACCGCGACCGGGCCGGTCAGCCCGGCCTGCGCGAAGGTCACCGTGCGCTGCGCGGGCGCGTCCGAGCGGTTGAGCAGCACGACCGCGCGCCGCCCGCTGCCCTGCAGGACCTTGCTGTAGGTGTCGCCGGTCGCGTCGGTGGCGATCCGCACGCCCTGGATGCCCAGCGGGTCCTGGTCGACGGCGAGGATCTCCGGGTTGCGCAGCGCGGCGATCATGGCCGGCGGCAGGGTGCGCGGGTCGGAGCCGATGATCAGCGGCGAGGCCATCTCGGCCCACATCACCAGCTGGGTGGTGGACTCCTCCTGGTCCAGCTCGTAGCCGCCCCCGGGCAGGGCGCGCATGGGGATGAGGTAGTCCGGGTCGTTCCAGTGCCCGGGTCCCTGCGCCTCGGGGTGCCAGGCGTTGGCGTCCATGTTGCGCAGCACGTTGGGGAACTCGCCGGCCGTGGGCGAGCCCCAGGCGATGTCGGTGCCGGTGCGCCAGGAGTCCGCGGTGGTCGGCCCGTAGACGTAGGTGTTGTGGGCGTCCTGCGCCGGGGTGTGCGGCAGGCCCCAGTCGTCGGTGAGCGGGTTGCACAGGTTGCGCAGCATCGGCCGCCCGGAGCGCGCCACCGCGTCGCTGAACTCCCGGAAGGCCGGGCCCGGATCGAGCTTCTCGCCGATCCCGCAGAGGAAGTCGACCTTGATCGCGTCGATCTTCCAGCCCGCGAACAGGTCGGCGTCCTGCTGGTAGTGGCCGCGGCTGCCGAGGCCGCAGCTGGCGGGCGCGTAGTCGCCCGCGTCGGTGTAGATGCCGGCCTTCAGGCCGCGGGCGTGCAGGTATGCCACCAGCGACGGGATCCCGTCGGGGAAGCGGGTGGGGTTGGCGGTCAGGTTGCCCTGCGCGTCGCGGGGCTCGTCGGCCTGCCAGCCGCCGTCGAGCCAGACGATGCCGTAGCCGCTGTCGCGCAGGCCGCTGCTGACCAGGAAGTCGGCGACGCTCTTGACCTGGGTCTCGGTGGGCGCGCCCAGGCCGTAGTAGGTGTTCCAGCCCATCGGGGGCGTGGGCGACAGGCCGCTGTCGTAGTACGCGGGCGCTCCGGCGTCCGCCGGCGCGGGCCGGGCCGCCGGACGGGCCTGGGCCACGCCGGGCGCGGCCACGGCGAGCAGTGCGGCCGTGCTCGCGGCCAGCGCGGCCCGGCGGGCGCGCGCCCTGACTGAACGGTGCGAAGTCACGTGGTTCTCCCGGAAGTTGGGGATACACGGGCTCAGCGCACCCCGGCAGCCGGGAGCGCGGGCCCGCGGATGACTGTGACCGCGGGCCCGAAGGGTGTCAACGATTATTCCTAATAAACTAAAATTCGATCGTGCTCAGTGCCCCGAGGTGGCCTTCAGGCCGACGACGGCCACGAGCAGCAGGACGACGAAGAAGATCCGCGCGGCGTTGGCGGGCTCGCCGAGCAGCAGCATGCCGACGACGGCGGCACCGGCCGCGCCGATGCCGACCCACACGCCGTAGGCGGTGCCGATCGGCAGGGTTTTGGCGGCCTGGGAGAGCAGCAGCATGCTGGCGACGATGCCCGCGCCGGTCATCACGCTCGGCCACAGGCGGGTGAAGCCGTCGGTGTACTTCATACCGATCGACCAGACGACCTCGAGCAGGCCGGCGACAATGATCAGGACCCATGCCATGACGGCACCTCCGGAAGATTCGTGCTTGCGGGGGTGCACCGTCTTTTCAGGGTCCCGGTACGGCGCGCTCGTCGGGTCCCACCAACCGTAGCAAACACCGTGCCGACGGCGCCGCCGCCGGAGCGGGCGACGGCGCCGGCACGGCCGGGACGGGGGCGCGGGGGTCAGTGCGAGCCGGGCTGGCCCTCGGCGAAGTAGCGCAGGAGGTCGGGGTCCAGCGGCGGGATGTCCCGCGGGGTCCCGCCGTCGCGCAGCGACTCGGTCGCCCGCACCCCGGCGGCGACCGCCATGCGGGCGGCCACCGGAGAGGTGTCCGTGCGGCAACCGGTCCGGGCGAACCGCAGGAACTCGTCGATGAGCAGCGGGTCGGCACCGCCGTGCCCGGCACTGGAGGCGGCGTCCGGGACGTGGTGCACGGCGTCGGCGTCGGTGCGGTGCCCGGAGCGGCGGGAGTTCCAGACCCGCACCTCCGCGCCGGGTCCGTCGCCGACGTTCTCCAGCCGGCCCGCGTCGCCGATCACCGTGTAGTTGCGCCAGTAGTCGGGCGTGAAGTGGCACTGCTGGTACGCGGCCAGGACGCCGTTGTCCAGGCGCATGTTGACCAGCGAGACGTCCTCGATGTCGATCACCGGGTTCAGGTCGCGCTGGGTGGCCGGCGGCCAGTGGCCGTCCTTGGTGTACCAGTCCTCGGACTTGGGCCTGCCGGGCGCGCGGCGCGGCAGGTCGCCGTAGACCATGAGGTCGCCCATGGCCTGGACCCGGTCGGTCCAGCCGCCGGCCAGCCAGTGCAGCACGTCGATGTCGTGGGCGGCCTTCTGGAGCAGCAGCCCCGTGGTGTGGTCGCGCTCGGCGTGCCAGTCCTTGAAGTAGAAGTCGCCGCCGTAGCCGACGAAGTGCCGCACCCACACCGTCTTGACCGCGCCGATGTCGCCGCGGGCGATGATGTCGCGCATCAGCCGGATGACGGGCATGTGCCGCATGTTGTGGCCGACGTACAGGCGGCTGCCGGTCTCGCGGGCGGTGCGCAGGATCTCGTCGCAGCGCTCGATGGTGACGTCGAGCGGCTTCTCGACGAAGACCGCCTTGCCGGCCTTCAGGGCCGCGCAGGCGAGGTCGGCGTGGGTGTCGTCGGGGGTGAGCACGAACACGGCGTCGACCTCGGGGTCCTCCACCACCTTGCGGTGGTCCGGGGTGGTCGCCGCGCCCGGGAACGCCGCGGCTGCCTGCTTCCGGCTCCCCTTGTCGGGATCGGCGACGGCGGTGACGCGGGCGCCGTCCCCCGGCCGGTGCGCTCTGCGGGCGAGCGGGCCCCGCATGCCGTAGCCGAGGACGCCGAGACGGAGGTCGGTCATGGTGGCTGTTCCTTTGCTGTACGAGGTGGTTGTCCGTGGGTGCCGTACGAAGGTGCTGACGAGGTGCCGGTCGCTGTACGAGGAGCCTAGGCGGCGTCGCCTTCCCGCCGGACGGTGGCTCATTCACCGCGCGGGCGCGGTGGCGGCAAAGGCGGGGCGGGCGGCACCGGAGAGGGCCTAGGGTCGGCGCATGCGCCTGTACCTGTCGTCCTTCCGGCTCGGCGACCGTCCCGAGCGCCTGCTGGAGCTGCTGCCCGGCGGCCGCACGGAGCAGCCGGTCGCGGTGGTCGGCAACGCCCTGGACGCCGAGGGCGGCGAGGCCCGGGCGGCGGGCATGGAGCGCGAGACGGCGGCGCTGCGCGCGCTGGGCCTGGAGCCGGTGGAGGTGGATCTGCGGGAGCACGCCGGCGGCGGCCCGCAGGAGATGTCCGCGGTGCTGGCCGGCTACCCGCTGGTCTGGCTGCGGGGCGGCAACGTCTTCATGCTCCGGCAGGCGATGGCGCACAGCGGCGCGGACACCGCATTCCGCACGCTGCTGGAACGCGACGCCCTGGTCTATGCCGGGTACAGCGCGGGAGCGTGCGTGCTGGCGCCGTCGCTGCGCGGTCTGGAGCACTGCGACGACGCCTCGGCGGTGGCCCGCGTCTACGGCGAGGAGCCCGTGTGGGACGGACTCGGCGTCATCGACCGGGCGTTCGTCCCGCACATCGACTCGCCGGGCCACCCCGAGACGGTGCTGCTGGGCGAGGTCTCGGCCGCCTACCGCGCGGCGGGCACCCCGCACCACCGGATGCGTGACGGCCGGGTCCTGGTCGTCGACGGCCCGCGGCAGCAGCTGATCTGATGCTCCGTCACATCTTGTGCCCACCGCCATGTCCGCGCGGATCCCCGCACTCCTCGGGGAACGGGCCCAAAGGAGCGCGGGGATCGGCGGCGGGTCACGACCGGCGGT
>Ga0123352_10018953_pt1 | contig 10970 bp, 4 predicted proteins | sample TergutLab28metaG_FD_89700 | JGI IMG/M metagenome (GOLD analysis project Ga0123352, IMG submission 89700) | Labiotermes labralis P1 segment gut microbial communities from Petit-Saut dam, French Guiana - Lab288 P1 | ecosystem: Host-associated > Arthropoda: Insects > Digestive system > Gut ... | reverse complement strand
TTTTACACACGGTGATACTGAAATTTATGCAGATAAATATTGAAGTTCACACTTGGTGATACAGAAATTTATATAAGTGACATACTGAAATTTACAAGTGGGGATACTGAAGTCTATACAGAACGACCAAAAGTTTATAAAGGCTGATACTGAAGGTTATACAGGGAGATACTAAAATTAACACCAGGTGATACAGAAGTTTATAACGGGTGATATTATTGATTATATTTCTGAATTTTTTTTTGTATGGCAACTTATAAAACTGACATTCACACTCTTCTGAAGAAATAGTATATATGATCTGATGTAAATGTGGTTAATTTAACAATTATTATCAAAAAAATGTGGAGTACCAAAAACTGCAATGTAACAAATACAAAATTTCAGTCACTGGCATTCTATGCCAATAACTGTATAATGTTACCATGTGTTCTTAAGTTACTTTCGTTACATTTACCACAATGATAAAAAACACCAAATTAATTCCAATGCTGATATACTGAAATTTAATATTGGTTTGCAAGCAGGGTGCCAAAGCACTGTGAGGGGTAACAAAATGTTGCTTGAAGACATATTTTACTTCCAACACATTCCACGCCTTTTCAACCGACATCATAGTGTGGCAATGAATACACTGATTTTAAGACAGCAGACAGTGTGAACAGTTCACACAGACAATTATAGCAGTTGCAAGGTACATGGGAGGACAAGAAGAATAAGTGAATATTGGCAGTTACAGATCATGACACTGAAGCTGATAGGAGATTTAAATATTTGGGGACGGTCAGCAATAATACTAATGACAAAACAGAAGAAATCAAAGCTACAATCACAGCTGCCTATAAAGTCTATTACCTATGCATATTAACTTTAGATGTAAACATATTCACAGAAGTAATAAAATATAAACACATACAGCATCATTAAAACCTAACTCCTTGATATATCTTGGCAGTATTTGTTTGTATATATTAACTTGTGTATTAGTGTCTGATACATTAGGAATCATGTTCTTTGCTCTAAATTTCTTCAGCTGTTCATTGCTGCCAAAAAGCTTGAATTTACAGCAGACAGCAGTGAAAATCTTGTGGGTGAATTTGAGTATATTGGCATCAGTGTACACTCAGATTCCATAATATAACTATTATTTTTATCTGAGGTACCATACATCATTGATAATTGACAATGGGAAATTACAGAAAACTACTTGATACACAATAGATAGGAAACAGCAATAGATAATTCTAAACATAAACAAATACCGCCACTATATATATTAAGTACATATAATTTAACAGAATTTTCTCTATACTTCTTATTAATGTATATACAACATAAGCATAAAAAATGTAATGAACTCCTGCCACCATGTGACAAATTCCAGGCAGGTTTCTGATGTCACAAGATCTCATGTTAATTACCAAACATTCTAGAATGCTTGAGGGGTGTGATTTTTTTTGCAGGGAGTAGGGTAGGCAGTTAATTTGGTGATTCATTGAGGGATATGTTTGAAAAGTCAAACTTGTTACTAGTTGAGAAAACTATTTTTCGAGAGTGTGGTCAAGTTAAGCTCATCCCTGTACTGTTACTAATTCAGGTAGAAGATGTAACCTGCCATCTTTAGTACACAGCTAAGGTGGGGCAATACTGAATAATGAAGATGACCAGATATATAGTACATTTTGGTCACACCAACGAAAAGATATGATAGATTTTGGTTAAAATTGTAAACATGTTTTTGTCTCACATAAATATTTTAGTGTTTCTGCATAATATTTTAGGCTGAATTTAACAATGCAATTAGAATCTTTCTACCATACTTAGTTTTGTGTACAAAATAGTGTTTTACCTCTCTTTATTTGTGAAATTGAAATTTTAGTTTCCAGACAGGAAGTTAAATTGGCTGCAAGCAGGTCATTTAAAACAGAGTTCACTAATCTCCAACACAGAATGCCAGGCATAGCAAGCTGATACATGTAACTCCACATAAAGGCACAACCTTGTCTGTGACTGAGAGGTACTGTTTTGTCAGTTGTATGCACCACACCATTTTATAGGATTAAGCCTACAAAATCATTTCATCACTACATCTTCCAACACAAATACAACATCACCTTATTACTGCACCTCTATTTCCACCAATTCACCATCAATTTTAACACAATTTTCAACATCACATCATCTCTGCATTTCCAGCACGTCACCACTACACCATCACTACTTTAAAACCTAATCTAAACATTTATTATAACATCACTGCATATCCGGCACCACCAGTAAAACATTATTTCATCAAAACTTTTTCTCAAACAACACCAATTTATCATCACTTCACTATCATCACAACTCTATCACCACCATCATTGCACATTAATTTCACGGTCACTTCACTTCTACCAACAGCAGATGCCAAATAAATGTAGTAATATTTTGTCTTGTGGGCTTCGTTGTTCATATTCAAAACGGATGGCATAAGGAAACAACCCTTCCCAGAGTTGACACTGCTGTCATAGACACTCACGGAGATTCCAATTTCTGCCTTTAATGTGTGACAGTAGGATGGAATCACAGTCTACGCATGTTAACAAACAGTAACAGTGTGGCTTGTAATGCCAGTCCAGAACTCTTTCTTTTACCAAATCCAAATAACACCCAGATAGAGATGTGGTGCTATCTGGGGAGTTGCTATTTCGCAGCTGATAATTGTTTATCAGCACATGGCACTGAAAATATTAGGCTCTGTGTTTTTTAAGTTTGAACACTCTTGTATGTGGAGAATAATATTCTGCATTTTGTGGTCCTTTTAGCAAAAGAAGAAATTTTAGGATACCCTACCAAGAATAAGAGCTTTTTGAATTATCATTCAAAATAAACATACACAATCTCACACTCTGGCAGCAACAGAGACACCAGAAAGAACCAGGCAGCACTGATGCAGCAAATGTTTTTCTCACTGCCATACTGTTGGTTCATTCTGGCAGTCACGGTTCCTGCCACACAAGGTGCAGCTATCCCACAACAACAAAATTCAAAACACAATAACATACACAAAATACAACACTCCTGGAAGAGAAGGCACAAGATATTATGGCATATTTTGAGGTAGCTTCAACTTGAGTACCACAGCCTTGCACAAGTAGCTCCATGCCAGCTACATGAGATGTTCATGTAGTCAGGTTACAAAACAGTTTTTCTGGTAAAGCAGAAATTGCAATAGTGTTAAAGCACTGTGCAAACATACACCAATAGAGTGGTGCAGGATTTGACTGTCAGCTATGGAAGTTGGGCAGTGTTATACCGCCAGAGGCACAGTTCATCTGTGGACTTGGCTGGACCATATCAGTGCTGGCAGACACCCCCAAACCTCATAGTAGATGGATGCAGAATGTATGCAGGGGACCTGTTTTGCTGATTTCAGTAGCATATTTTGAGATGCTATAAAATCTGAAGCTAAAGTGAGAGATTGGAAGGCAAGGAGATAGATTTTGCTTTGTGCCAATTTACAGCAACAACCAGGTACGAGAATGTAATGAGCATGATTATTCCTGAGTATCCTAAATATTAGCAGCAATACTCAGAGAACCTGGACACAGAGAGGAGCCTCAGTGTATTATAGGGCATTAGCAGCAATACTCTGTGGTACACTGTCACGAATTCTAGCATGGTTTGTTACACAGCACTGGTTCTGTTATAAAGCAGAAAATTGTCGCCTTCCTACATTTTGGTGAGAGCTGCACATGAGTCAGTTCCAGTATCCAGCTACTCTATGAGCATTCAGGAAACAGGAGCACGTGTTGTTATTAATGTACACCCAAAAAGTCTGGAACTAGTCAAAATTTTCCAGATTCAATTGCATTGTTATTTTCACTTTTCACTTTAATTTTGCTTTCAATTGTCAAACCTCACATGATATGACTGAACTCAACCTGTATCTTGTTCCTCATCATTGTTCAACTTTCACTGTCTTCCTTTTTTATTGATTGGTCCTGCTACTCCATCATGTGACCTACTCACCACAACTCACTACACAGAGCAGGGCCTGTCTGGGTATGTTGTTTGTTGCTGAGTTATTTGTAACAGAATTAATAAATGTATAAGCACCATTTTTTAAATAATCCATAACCATGCAATGATCAGTTCATATGAGGATGAAACCAACAAATGCACATGAAGATATGTGAATATATTACATTATAAATGTGGTAAACCTCCAACACGTACATGTTTCAGCCACTTTATTTGGTCTTCCTCTGGTAGGTATTATATAAAGTACATATTTAAAATATATGAAAACCCAATGCACAGGTGCAAAACAGTAAGTTTTAAACTCTACGGTTTAATATATATGTTAAAATATAAAATAGATAAAATTAATTCAGCTATATCTAAATGAATAATGACGATTCCCTGTGCTGCTGTGAACTGTATCACCATCTTCCCATTGGACCCATCAACACCAATTTATCAAACATCACAAATTATTTTTGGAGGACACAAATCACTTTCACATCACACAGCTTGTTTCAAATTCTGTGTTTACTTCATACCATTTCTCCTTCTTCCTTGTTATTTTATCTTTTTTTCCCACCAGTTCTAAGAATATATAGAGTGTATATTCACAGATCTTGCAAAATCAAACCCATCCCAAATGACTGTGTACTCAACAAGAGTGTCAGTTCTTCATTCTTCTTCTTGCTTAGGGACATTTGAATAATACAAGTACATGTTATTGTGTTGTGTGGGTAGGTGTCTATGTGTTTTGTAGTACCTGTTGGAAAGGAGTTTGTACTTGGATCATTAAGATTCACAATAGCTCTTTCACAGTAATATAATATATTTTCTCCCTTATTTACTCTGTTATTACACTGTCAGATTCTGTGCTGAGGGAGAAGTGAAGAATTGATTTGTTTTCTCACTGTGACGCAGGAAATCAATCATATTAAGAACATGGTCTGTTGTAGCAGGATGGTTATATGTCGCTGTGTGGGTGACCAAAAACCAGATGGACACAAGAACCCTGACGAATGATAAGGATAGCTATTCATAAAGATGATGACCATCAGTTAAAATTTCAGGGACAACAAAGACCACATGCTGCACTTCAAAAGTCCACTCACTGCAACTTATTCATGATATATATATATGTGTGTGTGTGTGTTTTTCTGTTTGTACCGCAGATAACAGGATAAAAATAAGAAATTGAGACTTATATGTGTAATTAAAATACTGCTAAGATGGTGTATTCAATGATGATAGCAATTCAACTGCATTTGTTTCTGAAGACTACAGCCATATGAACCACTTCATTTGAGGACCTCAGACCATAAAACAAGAGGGGTGAGCTCTACTGTATGTAACCTGATGCAATCAAGCAGTGGTATGAACACATTTGATAAAATTTCTGATATCACTCATTGATTACTAGAGTGCTAGCAACCACTGCTAAACTACATCATTTCCTAACCAAACAACTAAAATTTAAGGCAGTACTAAGCATCAACATACCACAACTACAAGCCCTAACCACTAACATCTACCACCTTCTGCATGATACTTCTGTTCCTGTTTCCCAACACATTGGACAAGAAATTTCAGTGAGTGTCTACAAACTTAACAGAAGCACTGCATTTTAAATCTTGTAATTGGCTTGTTATTAGTAGTACCAATTTATGGATTTATATCCTATCCTGTTCTGTGCTTGTATAACATGAATATCATTGGCTGGGCCTTTCATTTTTCCAAGGTATGAAGATAAATTCCAGATATCTGACCGTTTTCAGGGACAATATGTCAATACCCTAAATTACAAACTGTATGACACTGAAGTCACTTTACATATATTACAGTTGCACTAGGAGGAGACATGAAATTGTGGTGGGCAAGAATAATATATATTCTGTCAGTTTCAGTTTCTTATGAACATTTCTGCCTGCAATATGCACCATTTAAATGAATGAGAAAAAGTGATAAGTTACAATCCAAATATACGGCAGGGGTTGTACAGCACACCTCAACAGCAATGCATTAGAAATCAGTGAATACATTTCTTTTGCTCAATAGTAGGCAGGTAAATTGGGAAATACAAGCAGCTGGGTGTGCAGAGGATATAAAAGTGATGTATTTTGGAGGAGGACAGATCAGAATATGCACTGATTAAGGGAAAGATGAACCTGAATTGCAGGTCACAAACAGAAGTTTTGAAGCCTGCATTAAGCAGTGGCAGGGAGGCAGAGGTTCAAAACTGGGTCAAGATGATAGTCATTGTACTGGAGTCAGAAACTTGTAGATGAAAATTTAATTACTGAAGCTCCTCGCTGACACAGAAAGACCACAACATACACTGAATAGGTTTCAAGATAAAGTTGTGCAGTGAATACCTGGACTGAAGACGGTACCTAGCACAGAAGAATTGTGTTACATAATTATGTAATGAGAATTTCAAATAGTACCATTGCATTGCAATTGTGTAGCTGATGTTTGTTTATACAGACTGTAGGCATTCCATCACTACCTGTAAACATTCATTTAAAGGAGCGCCTTTATTTTTCATAAGAGTAAATAATTTGTCTTTGTGTTCACTGTCAAATTTTAATTTCACTAAACCTGGTGTTTTTCTTTCCGAAATTGCATTCTGTGGTGATTATGAAGAAAATCATCTTCCTTGTTCACAGTGATTATGACATAGGCATCAACAATTTTCATTATTGTCTGAATACATTCACTGAATTATTCCAATTAAGCCACTTCTAATGGTTCTTTTGGATGTCCTTGATAGTGTGGTCATGGTCACTTCCTTTGTATCATGTTCTTAGTCACACACTTTGCGACGTTCAACTGGCATGACAAATGACGTGTAAAAATGGTCTTCAGTTGATGTACCACGATAAATATAATGCCTATATAAGAAACGTCATATTTGACCTAAAGAGTACACACAAAATATCAGTGAGTTTGTCCAGCTCTGCATTATCATTCATCCTGCTGTACTGTTTTTCACGCTAAACCTTGAATTTTCCCAGACAATCCACAGAGGGAAATGCCTGGTAGTAGCCAACTGGAAACAAATTAAAAAGAAATGAAAATGGAATTCTCCCCATAGAATGCACAAACTCAATGTGATAAAACCATTAACCCAAGATCATATCTGCAGATAAAGGAGCTAGATCATAATCACAGCTTGCACACTCACAGGCACAAAGTGTTCATATGGAAAACTGACAGCAAATCATTAAACAGTTACAAAGATTTAAGCAATAACAACAACGGGATTTATAAAACTGTAAACAAATGAGTGACCTAAACAATTACTGTGGGATTCCAGGATCAAGTGTACTTTAAACATATAGTGATTTGAATGAGCATTAGGGAAGCAAATAAAACACAGTCATGAGCAATCAGGAAACAATTCACTAGCCTCAAAATTAATTTCAGAAGCGGATAGTATTGAAAGGATTATAGACAGTGAAAAGCAAATGTGGACATAAAGAACTGGCCTGAACAAGTGTTTCAAAAGCCACTTGAGTGGCATGAGCGAACTTAATTAAAAGAAGGAAGTCCTCGAACAAGAAGTTTTGAAAAAAAAATTATTTTTATAAGCCATTTTTCAGATTCTTGATATTACAGCGTTCTGCAACAAAACACTTTGTTCCACAGTATGATGTACAAATCACAACAGAGTTACAGTGTTTTAAATTCCAAACATGCCAAGGTACCTCACATCAAAAAAGACAAAAAGCTTTCTTAAGTATAAAAGTTGCATTCATAACAAAACTGAGGCCACACGTAAAGCCGGCACTGTATAAATGAATTGCCATGAATATACAGGTGACATCAAGTGCTGCATATTGCAGACCTGAGCAATACTTGGCAGTAAGTTAGCATGTAGTTAGATCCTTGCTCCATTTCATTATCCAAGTTAAATAAGCTCTAGCACTAATCACACTGAAAGCTCAGTAGATATGACAGATGTATTAACATGGTGGAAAACATAGAAACATTGAATAGGAAGACTATCAACAGTTTCTTACAGATGCAGCTACTGTACCGGTATTCCTTATGGCTACCAAATTAAGTACTGGCAAATTGTGAAATGCTGTTTGTTTCTTAAACAACTCTGATCACAATATATGTACAGGCAAAAATGTGTTGTACATACTATATTTCAATGAAAGTAATATAACACATGCCTGCCATATAAAGCAAAGGATAATTACATTAAAAATTCACAGAAATGTCATAAAAATTGTTCATGCCCAAAACTTAGTAAACGAAAAACAGCCACATCTATGAAACACTGAAAAGAAACCAGGCATGATTTATATAAACACTGTACATAATTCTAGCAGAACGCAGGGATTAGAAAATCATACTGTTAGTGCAAGTCAAAAGAATGTGTGGTCTCTTATGACAGTATGAAACAAATCTACTCTGAACTGACAAGGAACTTACAGGAAATAAAATTCCATACAGATACTTAAGAAGCAGCCAGTAAGCAAACACAAACAGCAACAGCAGCAAAACAGCACCTAACACGTTCATGAACTCCAATCTGATTTGGAGGAGAAACTGTCTGTTAAGTCACAAGAGAAGTTCAGACATTTCTAGTAACGTACAAAGACGCCTAGGCATGGATGTAAACACTGGCTCTCTGTATGCACTGCAGACAGATGGATTATTGGATATATCAGCCATAGCTCAGGTGGCAATTTTCATTAAATTCCTTTTACTCAACTACACAACCAAAGAGGTTCTGACAATTCTGCCCTTACAAGGAAGCACAAGAAGATGAGACATTTACCAAGTATTTAAAAATTTTATTACTACAACAGATACATCCCTGATAGAAGGTGTACTTCATTATTGCTAATGAAGCTCCAGTTAGGACTGGTAGTGAAAAATGTATTTATTGCACTGTGCATGAATAATAAACTACTTCTTAAAACTACCTCAGATCACGGTAATATGCTTACAAGTTCTCAGCCCCCAAAATTCATCCATTTATACACGTTTTGAATATATTGATAAAAAATGTAAACTCTTATTAGAGCATTTTATATTCCCGAAAGATAAAGTTACAACGTTTGTGGAATCAAGCAACAATGCTGCTGATTTTCTACATGGTCATTCATTGTTTACACGTATAGCCTATCTTGCTGATTTCAGCCAATAATTTGAACCTTGAAGGCACCTCTTCCAAGATATCACACCAACTGAGAACACCACACATGGCAGCAACTTCTGCTTATAAACACTTAAACAATCTTTTCCTCCTATATCTGTATTTCCTTTCATAACTAACAAAGTTCCATCTGTACTATGAAAAGCCTGCGAAAAATTTTACAATTAAATAAAATATAAGAAACTGAATTTCACTTACACCATCAAATGCAACACATTTGTCAAAATGTGCAAATGAATGCATTTCTACAGAATATAACTGAAGGCTATGCACAATATCATTATGACAAAAAGTAAAATGTTGATGGGGCCCCTTAAGGTGACAAATGCAGAGTTTCTTCAAGCAGCACAGAACCACAAATCACAGCATTACAGGACATATAACTAATGCAGTTCAAATATTGAGATACAGGTGTTTCAGAAACTTTACAACATACGAGGTTTGTTCAAACAGTATCGAAATTGGAATTGTGTGGTTGTTCACTGGATGGGATGTGTTTGCATCCAGTCTTGACATGTTCTTACGTGTCTTAGTAACTCATGACACAAGTTGCAATTGGCTGCGTTTGTCAGTTGACTGTAGTAGGTCGCGGAAATAACACGTGCGTTTATGTCATAGCGATTTTTACGATGTGTGAAAGTACCGAACAACGCATTTGCATTAAGTTCATGTGAAGACGTGCAGTTTCTTAAGAACATTGTGACAGAAGACGAGTCCTGGGTCTACGGGTAAGACCCGGAGACAAAACAGAAATCGTCACAGTGGAAAGGTCCCATTTCTCCGCGACCAAATTTGGGTCGCCAGGTGCAAAGCAAAACATAGGTCATATTACTGGCGTTTTTTGATTCTGAGGGTATCGTACACAACGAGTCCGCCCCCGACGGGCAAACAATTAACAAGTAATTCTACGTGGTCTTGCAACGTTTGTGTGAATCAGTTCGCAGAAAACGACCGGAAAAATGGCCGTAGGGCGACTGGATCCTGCACCACGACAATACGCCCGCACACATTTCATATCTTGTTCAGCGGTTTTTGGCTAAACACAGCATCGCTCAGTTGCAGCAGCCGCCATAATCACCGGATCTCGCAATATGTGATTTTTTCTTATTCCCAAGGCTTAAGAAAGTTCTGAAAGGACACCGAATTGAGGGAACGGAGGGCATCAAACGAAATTCGATGAAGACACTATTAGACATCCCGAAAGAGGAGTTCGCAAAATGTTTCCATCTGTGGCAGAAACGTTGGGCGAAGTGTGTAGCTGCGGAAGGCTACTATGTTGAAGATAATTAGGGTTAAAACCCCGTAAGCCTTATCTACTTCATGTACCGTGGCCAGTTCGGATACTATTTGAACAAACCTCGTACGTGACTAAATAAACTCTGTGTATAATATAAAGGCACTATCGAAACCAAACATTTTTCCCACAAAGATATGCAAAATATTACAAAGGTACACTGTACACAGTAAACACACTACACAGTAAGTCCCAAACTTACAACGGTCCAAGTCATTCAGATGTCTAGAAATATATACAGGGTGTCCCAGGAGGAAAGGACCTAACTTCGGGAGAGTGTTCCTTAGGTCAAACTATACCGATATAACACAAAACACCTATATCTAAAGTTCAATGTTTACGGAGATATTGGCCAGAGAAAAGTGTGAACGTCTCTGGTGTCTGCGTACTGTAGTCTGTCCGTGACGTGACCAGTCATATGCACTTGACCTTCAACGCGCGAATCCAGCAGTACCCATGTGGTGTGCGAGGGAATCAGTTGATTGCGTTTGAGGTGCT
>Ga0123352_10018952_pt1 | contig 10970 bp, 5 predicted proteins | sample TergutLab28metaG_FD_89700 | JGI IMG/M metagenome (GOLD analysis project Ga0123352, IMG submission 89700) | Labiotermes labralis P1 segment gut microbial communities from Petit-Saut dam, French Guiana - Lab288 P1 | ecosystem: Host-associated > Arthropoda: Insects > Digestive system > Gut ... | reverse complement strand
CCGATTTAATAACAAAAACATACTTGCTCAAATTGTTGCATAAATAACGAATGTGAACCCACCAGTTTAAGTTTTCTGTGATGTATAAGCCAAGAAATTTTACTTCACTCTTATATTCGATATCCTTTTTTGTAATAAAATGTTTGATTCTTAGGAGAAACCAAGCCTCATTCAATGGATGTTTGATGTGGATCAAAATAGGCCACCAATACATGTCATTAATTTAAATAGCCTGCATGTACATCATAGCAGTCTAAAATGCTGAATTCACATAAGTTTTTCTTTCCTTGGAAAATCTAGCAATCTTTTAAAAAATCTCTTTCTTTCATGTAACAGTTCAAAACTTTAGTGCATTATTTGTTCTCACAAGAACAGTGTTGTTGTTTGTACATTTTGAGGTCAAGTGTTACACTTTTATATCTTATCAATAAACTGGGTATTGTAATTCCCTTGGTATTCCACTTTGGAGAACTGTTTTCATGTGTAATAAATAGATAAACTTATCAAATAGAACTAAACACAAATCATAAGAGAATATCTGCCATGTACTTTTAATGTCTTGTAAAACTGAAAAGTAACATCACAAAATTTATTGTTTCTCTTTATTGCAAGAACTGAAGAAGCAAATGTAGAAAATGCATGAATTTCATAAGTGGCATAAGTGGGAAAGTGCAGGCAGTGCAGCCAGTGCAGTTGACACATACTGAGGCAGCCAAGTTGACAGAACCCTTAATACATAACACAATAACGAGCTGAACCTAATTGAGGTCTTCCAGTATTACCTCATTTGTAATCCAACTACTATGGGAGATTTACAGAAAGGGCATAGTTCACTTCTCTGCATCATGAAGTTCTACCGCCATAGTGCTACCCAACAGAGGTCATCCACCAGCGCGATCTTACCCTGGTTCAAGATTACGTGACCTGAAATAAAATGGTGATTTGTGCTCTCTTGACATTATTTTCCTGGTTTCTTTGTGTTGCTTCTAAAGGTATCGTGTCGTTTTTCTAGTTTCCGCCGTGATGATTCTAACTTTATTAACACGACGTACCGGAATCAAATCAATTTTTATTTATACAAATTCCGATACTGTATATATGACAATGCTACTTTTTATATGTTGGGCGAAGTTGATGGTTCTCTCGTGGGAGTTACGCCCTGTTGTTAGTCATTGCTGAAGCTGACAGCGCGTAGAAAGATAGGATTTTAAGGCACGAGGCTGTCAAGAATCCTGTTGCGTAGGGCTGCTTATCGATATATCGATATGGGGAGCCGCCTAGGAAAATGGTAGTACTAGAATTTCTACTCGTTAAATCTGCGCGGCAAAGCAGATCATAATACGCCACGTATGCAGATACGTACTCCTACCACATGAGGTTCACGCCATACAATACCCGTCACTTCGTCATTTACCACGCTTTTGCAACAAGGTCATCGAGCTTCGCATAGGGGAAAATATATTTAAACTCTGCAACAGTAAACGTGCGTAGAGAGTAGCTGGGGAAAAAAAGTCGCAGAACGTAGAGGAAACACAGTGGATAGAAAAAGCAATTATTACCACTGCCCAGCACAAAGTGACTCGTCTAAGAGCTTTAGCACCCGACTGGGCACGCTTCGGAAATTGTTGGAAGAAGCGAATCGTTAGGAAAGAGATGCTGTTTCCCCACAGTAAAGCGTACGAGCAACACAATTGCAAGCGTCCTGCATTCTAACTCCGTTTATCGCCAGTGTCACACACACACACACACACACACACACACAAACACATGCGCGCGCACACAGGCACAGAATGCCAGTGGGGGGCACAATGATCGACCCGGACGCCAGTAGCAATACCACCTCGCTTAGGCCAACGACTTCCTTGATATGAAACACGGTTGTGAGTTTTCATGTTTGCTTTGTTTGAAGTTACTGAATTACAGCGAACTATTTTTTGGGGTGGTGGGCAAGAAATTATACTCCAGGTTGCACCAGAAATAATATTAATTGTAGTGGGAAATAAAACTACAAAAGCAAAGAACACAACTGATAGGTAGAAGTAGAGCGCAAGGGGTTTTGAATATGTTACCAAGTTAATCTGTTCAGCTCCGTACATTGAACGGGTGCAGATGTAACCAGAGACACGACAGCTTGATCACGATAACAAATGACACAAACGACTATATATTTTACTCTAGCCTCCCTAGTTTAGAGCAACTTTTACAGTTGACCGAAATGAATCGAAACAGGATTACTGACACATTGCTTAATAGCAAGGCTGTGAAATACAATGCCACGCACGCAGTAGTGTGTTTAGATAGGTATGAAGAACTGATGTGCACATTTTACAGATTCAAAGGTGGCAAAATATTAGTTTTCTTCACTGAAGTACTTTTCAGAGTGCCGTAACGTTCTTGTGGGATTTTTCAAAACGGCTTAATTAGGCACAGCTCTGCTAAATGAAGTCTGAGAAAAATGCATGGACTGTATAAGCGAGAGGAATTTAGAAAATTTAGCGCACAGTCTGCCTGAAAACATAGGATAATGTGAATATAATTTAGGTAAATGGTTTTACACTGCGAAAATTGCTCATATTTAGATATCTATTGGGAGGGAGAAGAAATGCTTGCTTGAGCCATTCCCTCAAAATGCTGGAGAGTATGAGAAGAAAATGATAGTTCATGCCAACAGCACGCGGGATTCCCAAACGGTCACCCATCCAAGTACTAACCACGCCCAAGGTTGCTTAACTGCGGTGATTGGACGAGAACCGGTGTTTTCAACCTAGTATGGCCGTTGACTGGTGCTGTAAAACAGGAACAAATGTGGAATTGAACATCGTCCTTTCATAATGAAGGAACAGGAGTACGTGGCCTGCAATAAAATGGTGATTATTGCTCTCTTGTCATTTTCTTCCGATTTGCCCTGGTGTTTATTTAACATACTCATGTAGGTCTCGTCTCGCTTTTCTTGCTTCCACCGTGGAGATTCGTATTTTTTAAGACGGCGTATTGTAAGCGGATTGATTTTTATTGATGGTAATTCCGGTACTTTATATGTGAGAAAGTCAGTTTCTATATTGATACGCCTGTCACGTATGTGGTGCGCGGCACACAATAGATATCCCTTCTTCCGTTACCGGGTGTTGCAACAGGTCCTCCGATTTTGGCTGCGGGGAAAATATTGCAACCTTTGCAGCAGCAGTAAACGTGTGTAGAGGGTCGCCGGCGAAGAAAATCGCAGAGAATAGAGGGAAGACATTGGAGAGAAGCGTTATTACCACTGCCCAGCTAATACTAACGTGTCTAAGTTGGTTTAACCCCAATTATTGGATGTAATTCTGAATTCATTAGCCGATGGTTCAGTTTATAATTCAGGAATCCATCAGACTGCGTAAATCGTAGTCGGGTGTAGGCAACCGCAAAGGGCATTTTCGCACCATACACCAAACCAAGCCAAACAGCTATCAAGCGGAGATGTAAGCTAGGACATCCGTCGGTCTGTTTAGCCATACTTCAGTTTGATGGAATCGCTGAGCTCAGTAACTACTCTTGCTGTAAGAGGTGACTACGCTACGCTCACGAGTTTCTGAGTCTACGCTTTAGACCTAGACTGGGACATACCAAGGACTGGTACTAAAACAGCACATGACTTTATTTGGAAGAGTATTCTTTGGATGGTTGGCTTTTCAAACAGCCCCCAATAAATAAATAAATAAATAACTAGATAAATAAATACGTAAATAAATAAATATATCTATTACAAAGGAGGAAAAGTTCTAGAATCAAAAACAAGTTTTCGCTAATTAACGCATTAAAAAATTCGACTTCTAACAGTCTGGAGGCGATAAGAAGATGAAGATGTGAGAAAAGTACTTTACGATGAAAAGGAGAATATATATATCAGTATAGGGAAAACATTTTTGTATCGGGAGACGTGTTCTTGAAACCCGGTACGTTTATCACTACACACCGACACCCATTTCCGCACTGGAGACGAGATCCAATACCTGTGAAAGACCATATTAGGTTGAAAACACGTGTCTCCTCGGATTGCCGTAGATAAGCAAGCTTGAGCATGGTTAGTATTTCAGCACGAACTATACTTCCCATCGCAAAAGCTCCCGCCTTAGCGGAAATGGTTCAAATAATAAAAACTCCCCTCCCAACAAGATATCTGAATGTACATAGTGATAGCAGTGAAAATTAAATTGCCTATATTATATTTACCTTACCCGGAGATTTCAGACAGACTGGGGGCGAAATTTTCCAAATTTCTCTCGCAAACACATTCCACAACTACACACAGTGCACGTAACAGGACTATGCAAAATTAAGCCGTTTGTAGAAATTCTACAGCAACATTTAGGTCTTCTTGAAAGTACTTCAGCGAAGAAAACTTATTTTTCGCCATCTTCGAATCTGATACTTGTGTACATCAGTTATTGCAAACCTATTTAAAGTTCACAACGTGCGTGAAATTATACTTCCCAGTCTTGCTGTTTGGCAATGTTTCAGTTATCCTGTATCGATTGATTTCGCTCAACTGTAAAATTTGTCGTCGCTCTAAACTAGAAAGGTGAAGGTAAAGTGATCTCATTACAGGCCCGGTTTGGCCCAGAGAGTGGGTAGATATATAGCTCTACTCTTCCATAACCGCGGCACTAGGAGGGGGTGAGTGGTCAGCAGCACGCCCCGGCCGCACTTTACCCCCGGGAAAGACCCGGTACCCATTGTACAGGAGGCTGGGTGGGCCCCATGGCAGGTGTGGACGGGCGGAAAATCTCGTCCCCACGGGATTCGATCCCGGACCGTCCAACCCGTAGTCAGTCGCTATACCGACTGAGCTACCGGGCCCACAAACTGGAAAGGCTAGAGTAAAATAATTAGTCGATTGTGTCATTAGTCATCGTGATCAAGCCTGCGTGCCTCTGGCTACATCTGCACCTTTTTCGTGTACTGACTTGAGAGGTTTTACGTCGTAATATATTCATATTCTTGGCAAATTAATTCTACTTATTACAGCCGTTCTTGTTTTTTTAGTTGCCGTTCTTATTATAATTTATATTATTGCAGCATAGCTCTTGTTGCATTCTTGTTATTGTTGTTGTCGTCGACGTTAACTTACTAATAACATCGGAATCTCAGCCGTCATTAATGCTATTCTTGTTTTCTTGTTTAGTCTTCGTCGTTACTGTGATTGATATAGCCAAGCCAAGCCAAGCCAAAGTGTTAACTGGGGGGGGCGGAGGCTTGCACGAAGCGCAATTCGACATCCCCCTGTCTGTTAGCAATTCCTGCGTTTGACCGCGTTCCTGGGCTCAGTAACAGACACGTAAACTCTAACAGGGGAATATGCTAACCCTAACGATTTAGAAGTCAGGCTGAGGGCCTTGACTGATTATGCCAAAGCCTAGGGCCTAGGTTGCCCTGGACTAAGTATGGGTGGGATAAACTTTGGTTGGTTGGCTGTCTGGGTTCTAAGCCCAGACTGGCTCTGTCGCATACTGGAGTTATGCGACGTTTGTCAGGCGATTAGGTGAAGCCACCGCGCCTGGGGGAGGGGGGTGCAGGCCGTGCCCCGACTTTGCATCGAATACCCTGGCATTTGCCTTACAACTGTGAAAAATCACGGAATACCTCAGTCACGGTAACCGAATGGCGCTCGGCTGTTCAGCGCCGAACGCGATTCGTTTAGTCGACTTGGCCATCGCGGGCGATGACCTCGACTGGCCTGCCGTCACCTGCCGCCCTTGGCTTTCGCGTCAGGCGAAGGGGTCAACCTTCGGTCAGCTTAAATATCTGCCGAGTTGCCGTACTAGAGGTTTCCCCACATCAGCTAACTTTGAGTCAAAGCCTCTCGGTCAGGGCTCTGATGTGGTCGGCAAACAGCGGAACGCAAATCACCAGGGACCGTGCTTTAAAAACTGGGGTCAACCGCCTGCAGAGGTCGGTGACCAACCAGCAGCTTAACGAGTGGAGGAATGACCGGTGGAGCAACACACTGGAAAGTCCATATTGCCACCTCCTAAAATATTTACTATTCCTCCTGAAATACTCTGTATAAAAAGTGACATTCTCATATATGAAAGAAATTTGTTGAAATACGAATCGATCGGCTTTACAAATGTTTGAAGAATTTCTAATCTTCAAGGCTGGAGAAATAAAAAAAAAATCTTGATTTCAACCTTTCGCCATGTTCTGAATGTTGTATTCTTTCTTTTCGGTAATTCCCCGGCGTCTGAATTTTATATGCCGACGTTTCAGAACACTCTGTTTCATCTGCATAGACGGTGTAAGTTGGAAGAATCTCATCCCGGTTGTTCTTCCTACCTACACCGCGTATGAAGATGGAACAGAGTGTTCCGAAACGTCGGCATATACAATTCAGATGCCGGGAAATCACCAAAAAAAAAAGAATAGTACAAGAAAAGAGTCATTCATACACAACTATGTTAACATGACACCCGAAGAGTAATAGGAGGATAATGACATAATGATAATGACATGACCATCACATGACATCATTTTATTTCAGGACACGAAATCTTGAACCTCTGTAACTTCATTATGAAAGGACGATGTACGATTCGACGTTTGCTATTGTAATGCAATGCACGCCAACGGCCATACCAGGTTGAAAACACCGGTTCTCGTCCGATCACCGCAGTTAAGCAACCTTAGGCGTGGTTAGTACTTAGATGGGTGACCGCTTGGGAATCCCGCGTGCTGTTGGCATGGACTATCATTTTCATCCCATACGCTCCCGCATTTTGGGGGAATGGCTCAAACAACCATTTCGTCTCCTCCCCCAATAGATATCTAAAGTACCTGGTATTCGCGGTGAAAGTTAAATAACGTACATTTCATTTACTTTTCTCTCGCTTACTCAATCCATGAAGTAACAGTACATTTTACAGAACTACGCCCTTTGTGGAACTCCTGCAGAAACATTTGTGGTCAAAAGTACTTGCGTGACAGTATGTGCGTGAAATTCTATTTCACAGCTTTGTATTAACGCAAGTTTTCAGTTATCCTGTATCGATCAGTTACGCTCAACTGTAAAATCTGTCGTCGCTTTAAACTGACAGGATTTGAGCAAAACGATTATTCGCTGTGTGATCCATCATGCGTTCGTGCCCCTGGGTGTACGTGTACATTTTTTTGTATACTCCGATGAGTGAATCTTCTTCATGTTATTTTCACACTCTTTGTGAATTATCATTATTATTATTATTATTATTATTATTATTGCTCTAGAGCACAACGTACGATTTCCCTCCACACCTTACCCCCTAAACGCTTACTTCATGTCAATTAATTACTGCGATACAAACAAGACATGAACATTAACATACTTAACAATAACATTAATATGTTCTTCAACAATTGATTTTATACGTACATAAGCTTTGTTTGCTAACGGCATGAAATTCTGCACGACTGCTCTCGATATGCTTATTCTCACTCCGTTCGCTCGACTTTGTAGTTTAACGGAGGCAGAATGTCAAGCGCGAGCAAGTGTGCTGCACCCACCCGTTACTGAGGCTGAAGGTGAGCATTTTCTAATCCCTTTTCGATTGCCAAACTTCTACCGCGTTTTTAAGCATCCAATCTCGTACGCCGAAGGCCTTAGATAGGTCAAAGGGTGCTAGCAGTGGCTATAATTGCTACTTCTATCCCAATGTAGGAACTCAGCGATTTTAGCATTGATTTACTTATTTATTTATTTGGCTTATGTTTGCTGAACTTGCTACTTCTATCCCAATGTAGGAACTCAGGGATTTTAGCATTGATTTACTTATTTATTTATTTGGCTTATGTTTGCTGAACTTGCTACTTCTATCCCAATGTGGGAACTCAGCGATTTTAGCATTGATTTACTTATTTATTTATTTGGCTCATGTTTGCTGAACTTGCTACTTCTATCCCAATTTAGGAACTCAGCGATTTTAGCATTGATTTACTTATTTATTTATTTGGCTTATGTTTGCTGAACTTCACCGTCAATACAACCTTACCCCAATGTTGTACTGCAGGGGAATTTTAAAAATTTAATGTTTTATTTAAATTTGTAGGATTACGCAGAAGTAACTGTGTTTCCCTGGTCTTTTTACTCTCTTCACAACATAGAGATATTGCATTGAAGCGTAATAGATGGCGGTGGGGGGAATAATAAATTGTGCCTTCACCTCCAGAGCAATTGTGTGTGTCTAGACTCAATTTTGTTGTCAGTAGCACGTGGTGGCTCCAAGGCGTCACCTATCCAGTTACTAACCACGCCCAAGGTTGCACAACTGCGATTATACGTCGAGAATTGGTGCCATCAACCTGGTATGGCCATTGGATGCGTCACCCTTGACCCATGCAATTCGTGGTTTTCAGTGCGCCTTGTCAACTTTCTGTAACGAGGCATACTTCCACATTTTCTGCATTACAATGTCCTATGTAGCAGGCATACCAATTTCCGGCATTCTTTTCTCATTTACTTGTGTTAATATCCTAATGTGCCTGTTACTGAAGGCTTCCCGCCTCCCGATCTTTTGTAATTCAGTTTAAGATGACGTCTGATAAGAGATATTGTTTTTTTTTTTAATTAAAAATTCTCTTCTTATGCAGGGGAGAGTTCTGCATGTTCGATGAACTGTTTGTCATCCCTTGCCAAACATCAAAGAGTTGTTCTCACGCATGCTCAAACTGACAGGATTTTCCATTCATCAGGGACCTGCGACTTCATAAATGACTTTTTCGTGTCAAGGCGGGTAGTGCGGGGGGCAGTGAAAGTAGCGAGAATGCCTAAATTTCTGAGATACCTATTCGCTGAAGTTGCAGAACACAGCAGCCTAACAGCAGCAACAGACGTACGCCTACCAAGTATGAGCTGCTACACCAAACGCAACAGCAGTCCGTTCCGCACGCATGTGCTGGTCGTCTCAAGCCATACACATGTTCCACTCCCGTGACTTCTATTCCCCCACTCATTCTTGGTTCCAATTCCGGCTCCGAATTACATCACAGACGACAGAACACCGTGAGACAATGGCGTATGTTAGCAGACATGTAGGTTCGTACACCATGAGTAACAGATGCTCGCGTACGCTAGCGAACGACGGAAAATTGGATCCATATATACTTTCAATATAAATTATGCAGAATATAATAATGTAAATATTAGCGTTTGTCTGAATATTTGAACTCACAATTGTTCTTTGGGAAAGTGAAATCGCAATGTCTAATAATAATAATAATATGTGGAGGCAGATGGCAGCACAAGTGATCCCGATAGTAATATCATCTGCGGGAGTAATAACAAAGTCACAAAGTCTAACAAGACTTAACTTGCACCCGAAACATACACAACTGCAAAAATCTGTAATTCTTGGCACATGTTCAATTGTAAGAAACTTTTTAAACTACAAGTAAGACCACCGAGCCTAATCCTGTTGATTACTACAACCCAAGATAGGTGAATATTTCCCAACCAAAATTGAGAAGTGAGAAATTCGACGACGACGATGATGATGATGATGGTGGTAATAATAATTGGGTATCGATAAATGAATGTACATATACTATTAAGAAGATACGGTCGTCACAATACATGAAAATAAAATAACTACAAATTTCACCAGAGGCACGTAAAATTTGCAAGCTGAAAGAAACAGCCGATGACACGTTCATTTAACTTCTGAGCAATGAAACATGTCGATTAATTGTAGAGTTGAAAGTAATAGAATGACACAGTACAACTAAATACGTCATTTTGATAAAATAATTTACGTAAAACTGAAGGAACTAGTATACACAAACGTTCAGGTTTCGATATGACGAAATAAAAATGAGCACGATATTCTGCAATTCTTCACTGTTTCATGTTCTTTGGAACTCTAAACCTTTCAGTAGGATATGTAACACAGATTGACAGACGGCTTAATTAAGCTTAATTTTGCTGAATTGTACTGTAAAAACAACCTCATGCGATGCTGAACTGGAAGGGAGAGTAGAATATGTCTCGTGTTGTTTGATTTAAAAGTGTTGGAGAGGAGAAAAACAATTGTGTTACACTAAATTGTGTATTGTCGTCAGTGTGTAACGATATTGCACCGTGACTTAGTCACTTAACTTCCAAAGTTTTAGTTTGTGAGGTGAGAAAAAATTAATTCCAAAGAAGGATTTGTTACCAGTCGATCAGTAACCGTGCACAATGTTGCTTACGTGCGGTGATTGGGCGACAACTGTTGGCTGGGTCCACATTTCACTTCTGCGCACCAGATTGTCATTCACTCATGCCACCACGCATTTACCGGAGTTCGCGACCACATTTTGTGAAATGCAAAGACGGACCTATGCAGTAATATTCGCCTGTCGATTCTGGTGTATGGGTGCAACATCGCACGTAAAGACCTCTCATCTTCCCGTCATTGTTTGTATCCCGTTGCGCCATACAATGAATTTTTGTAATAGAAATATTTTGTTTCTTGTCTCCACAACAATGCTCTGCTGTATTATATTATATTCGCATAAACACAAAAATTATAACAGTTATCTCAGTGCACAACATGTTACGACATATGTATAAGCCATCTTCAGGTTTTTCTTAACGTAAGGAAGTTTTTTGTTTTATTTGCAGTATTATTATTATTATTATTATTGTACTGTGATTTTTTATTGTTTTACTGTTTGTGCTGTTGATGTTAGTTTTCGGTGTAATTATTGGTACTTGCCTATCTGGTTGTGGGCCCGGTAGCTCAGTCGGTATAGCGACTGACTACGGGTTGGACGGTCCGGGATCGAATCCCGTGGGGACGAGAATTACCGCCCGTCCAGACCGGCCCTGGGGCCCACCCAGCCTCCTGTAAAATGGGTACCGGGTCTTTCTCGCGGGTAAAGTGCGGCCGGGGCGTGCTGCTGACCACTCACCCCCTTCTAGTGCCGCGGTTATGGAAGAGTAGAGCTATACCTCTACCCACCCTCTGGGCCACACCGGGCCT
>Ga0123352_10018951_pt1 | contig 10971 bp, 6 predicted proteins | sample TergutLab28metaG_FD_89700 | JGI IMG/M metagenome (GOLD analysis project Ga0123352, IMG submission 89700) | Labiotermes labralis P1 segment gut microbial communities from Petit-Saut dam, French Guiana - Lab288 P1 | ecosystem: Host-associated > Arthropoda: Insects > Digestive system > Gut ... | reverse complement strand
CGAACCTTCTCCTATGGTGTGTAAAAATTTTGTATTTTTATGATAGGAAATACTGCAATTTTTAAATTTTTTTCGGTACCCTTAAAATACGCCGGCTGGGGGTATTTTAAAGTTTAAATGGACACCGGGCTGAAAGTGTTAACAGTGGGTTTTGGAGAAATAGATTGTGAGCATGTGAGCTGAATTCGCCTGAATCAGGGTAGAGTCCATTGCACATTGCTTTGAACACAATGATTGTGTTATGTAAAGTGTTGAAGAAGACCCTATACCATGGAGTTAGTGTGTGTCACCACCATGCATATTTTGTGCCCTAGATTAGTGAATTGTGTAATGTAGTGTGAATAATATTGTTGCAGTGTGCAACAGTGTGAATGCCATCTATAGGTACACACTTCATTTGTGTAAATTCCAGGGATGTTCCTATAAGACCTAAAAACAAAAAACAAAAAATTTTGATTTTACAGGTGTGATTGTGTTGGTATCTTAAAAGAACGTAATGTGGATGTAGAGCACAGGTTTCCAGATCAGTCAGGATCACGTAACAAGAAGAAATCGACACGGTGCCGCATGGTGTTCCGTACCACAATCACACACCCGGATGATACCATTGAGATCTTGCAAACGACCTCTCAACCTATTGTCTGTAGTAAGTAGGGTCTGCTTCTGCTACATTGATGATTCTTGTAGTTTCAGTGGCTTACAGCATTTTATTGTGTACTTTTAATTTAATTGCTAGTTTCATTTCTAATCTATATTGTTTAGTCAAAGACAGGGTGACTAAGTGTGTACCAATGTACATGCACAAATGTGCAGTTTGCCTGTAACATTTGAAATAGTACTGATTTTGGAAGACCATCCCTTTGTTATCAGGAATACTCATGAACCTTTGTCTCTCATTTATTAAAGAAGGGGGAGAGGGAGGTTCAGTGAGATGTTTGTTGTTGTTGGTAGATGACCTAGTGATGTGTCTTTGTCTCATGTAACAACTGACAAGGATACCCAGTAAAATACCTACAGTAAGCAAGTTTTGCCAGTATGCATACAATGTGCAATCTGCTACATAAAAGTTGATGGTGTATGGATGTATTTACATTTTTCTTTATTTGGTATATCATGTAGCATACAACATTGATGATGATCTTATTTTTTCATATACTTGGGAGGTAGTTTTTGCACTGTATGTGGCAATGTTGAAGGGTCACAGAGTATAAGGATGCTATTTAACTTGTTGTTGAATTGAGTTTCTACTCATGGCTCTTCAAAGGGCTGTACAGAAAGTAATGTAGGATTTTCTTATTCACGACTAAATCATAGGAGTTAGTTTGATATATTATGAGCTTTGTTCTGGTCTTGCTGCAAGAAACGTGCAGCTTATTGATTTTAGAGAAAATATCAGGGTTTAATTCAGCCCAGCCAGCTTCATTCCCTTGAATATTTTGGCCACAATAATATTTTGAATGTGTGGGTTATTCTGGCACCCTGAAAACTGACTTACAGGACTGGATCTGATAGTCCAAGTGAGGATATTTATTCCCTTCCTGGTCCCAAATTTGAATAAATGTAATCACATTGTAACAATGCAGTTAAAATAATTAGTAATACAGTGCAGGCACTTCTTTACAAAACATACGTGAATTTACAGGGAATATTGTTTTAAGTGACTTAATACTTGTAATGGTTCTTCAAAATGTTTACTAATTTGTGTATCGAAGAAATATTAGAACATGTAAAACAGGTGTGAAAACATCTGAACAGCCAACACGACCATTGAAAATTAATAGGTTTTATACTAATGTAGTATAAAAATCAATATATTTAGTATAAATAAGGAAAAAACATTAATTCAAACTGTATACATTCAGTCCTGCTGTTACCCTTGTCACAGACATTGCAAAACACCCTGTCAACCTCCCAGATTCATCAACATAATAAACCATCCAAACCAAACATTATTCCTGAAAGAACAAAATGGCAGGTTCCTATGTTCCTCTTCACGTTAACTCTTAGAACTTGATCCAGCTTCCCAGCTTAATTTGATGCAACCTAATATGACCTACCTCTCAACCCCTTGACTAGAGCAACATTTCCCTTTAGCTCAGTGAAGTCCAAGTGCTGGAATAAAGGTAGAGGATGAATTGGGAGCAGTGGGGGGATCCTGCCATTTAGTAGAAGTCGGAAGTTAATAAGGTAAGAGGTATGGTTCACAGACATTAGTCATAATTTATGATGATACCACATTGACTACTGAGGTATTCGAATGTAAACATGCAGTATAGATCCTGAAATTTTATGTCTTTGAAAAATATGCAGCTTTTGTCGTGATAATCTTCAACAAGAAATGTAAATGGCAATGAGCCAGGTATAATTATAATTATTCAGGTTGTTCGGTTATTGTCACGATGACTATGTGTTGTTGGGACTTCTGCGTGTGAAAGTGATTCACTTCACACTGATCACTGAATTGGGGAGGACAGATAAAAAAATGCTGTGTGATCAGATAAACAGGGAGCTGTGAAGTTCAGTGCTTTTGTTATATCCACAGCTCAACCACCAGGTGTGCCAGAGATCTGCAAGAAGTCTTTGTCAGCATGTCCTTGTACAGGGGGAATGGAACTGTTTGTTCTGGGCAAGAACTTCCTGAAAGATACACGAGTAGTGTTCCAGGATGGTGATGCACTGTTGGAGACACCTTGGGAAGAATCTGTCCAGCCAGATAAGGAGTTTCTCCAACAGGCATGTGGACTACCATGTGAATTTAGGCATGCATATGAGGGGGCTTGCAGTGTATTTACAATGCATTTTCAACCACACTTGAATGTATTGTGACATGCTTCATAATTCTGTCCATACTACCATTGCATCACCAGCTGTCAAGATTACTGCCCTGTGGGATGTGATGCAAGGTTCTATTAGGGCTAGGTACCAATGGTTCTGGGTCCCTACTCCAGCATCATCAAGGTGGAAGATGGTACAATAGGTTTCTGCAAAATAATAAGAAGCTATCAGATTAGAGAGTGTACATTCATGACAGGTGAGTACTGTGGGAATGTTCTGCCTTGAATGCTAACTTTCCATTCAGTGGGCAGATGAATGCTAACTTTCCATTCAGTGGGCAGAAAACACAAAGTTGGTATTTTTTTCTGTATTGCTGTTATATCACTTTCAGTCCAAAACTGTGTGCAGTGAAATAAATAGATAATACTACAGGTCTTAGACATGAGGTCAGTAGTTTGAGGTGAAAGGACATTAAGGTAGAATTAAAACCTAAGTTTGGCTTAAGATAAATTTTTATTTTTTTGTTCATTTTTGAGTGATGAAACATTATTCATTGTTTGTGCATTGTCTGTGTGACTCTGCTTTGTTTAGTTTTCGTTAATGATTGTACTGTTCTGTTTTAATGGTTGGTGTTGGGAATATTGATCACATGCATTGCTTTTTGTTCAGCACGTATGAGTGTTTACGTGAAGGCTGTCAAGGAATAAATAATTGTGCATTCAGTGGCTGTTGAAATTTCAGTCGAGTATTACTGGCACAAGTGCACTAATTGACAAGAGGAGAGCAGAAATATTTGTATATGGGGAAGGCCATTTGAGCTGTAGAAATTAGATTTTCTCAAGAAAATGCTTTTGGCGACCAGTTTTGTTGTGAGTGTGTGTGCGTTTGTGTTTAGAGTATATTCAAAGATTTCAAATCATTTGAGCTGTGTAAATCGTAAAGGTTCTGAGTTTATTCGAGATATGTAGAAAGGAAAACAAGATAGGCAATGTACATATAAAGTAATAACATTGAGGCGTTTTCACGTAACCAACGTAGCAATCAGAAAGCAAAAAGTATTGCATATTCTGGGTGTGTGTTTGTGGCCTTCATTATCCAGCATGCAGAAGTGCATGCACTGCACTATATTTTCACCTGTGGCCTGTGTGGCTTCGCCATTTTTTCCACAATTTCTCATAAACGGCACGTTTTTAAGGAAAGTGTTACTGAACACAAAATGTGTGTTTTGATTTTCTATACAACTTTCATATAAAACATTTCTCATTCTAAGAAGAATTCAGTGAGATAATATCATAAATGTACGTAGTTCCTCATGTTTGGTATGCATTACTCTTGTCAGATTTTAATGAAACTTAAATTTTCTGGACTGATTTCCAAAAAATGCTCAAATATAAGTTTTTATGAAAATCTCTCCAGTGGGAGCTGAGTTGTTCCAGGCAGACAGGACGAAGCTAGTTGTCACTTTTCACAATTTTGTGAATGCACTTAAAAATTCCACATATCTGTATTTTCTCTTAACATTAATATTAGTGAAAGTAATGTCAGCAGTACCTGAATATTGGTGCATTAGAAGAGTATGAAACTTAAGATACACACTTGAGTTTCAGACCTTTTGCTACCACTGTATAGTTAGTGTGATGCTTGACTAGAATGTATGTCATGACATTCCACAGTGGCTGTATAGAACAGGAAACAGTAAAGCAATGTGCATGCCTGTGTCAATGAAGGTATTCATGACAAACATTTTCACATTTCCTTGTCTGTTAAAATTATACCTCATAGATGGTTAAGATGTGTTGTTTGACCAGGTGAATTAAATTTTCTCCTTCCTTGGTCCAATGGTTATCCTTACTTCAAATGGAACTTCTTTGGAACACTATAAAGATTTTTAAAAAAGCAGGGGATAGAATAAAGGAAATTGGTACAAAAAATAGACTGTAGATTTCATTGAGCTGATGAGGTTGTTTAACATTATTTTTTATAGTGTGCGTAATAAATACACAACAAGTTTTAACATATATCTGCAATGTAGTACTGTAACTGTTGATTGGTTCTGTGAATAGCAGGTATTTTGTGTTGCAGGGCAACATGAAGAGTGGTGAAGTATGCATAAGAACAAAGATCTTGTTTAGAAACATGCATACTTGAAATTTGGGTAAAACCTTTGGTATTTATTTCATGGTGTGTATTGTTGCAGACTCATTTGGTGTGTGTTGTGCCTCCATACCGGCGGTTGGACATAATAGAGCCGGTCACAATAAGGCTTCTGGTGGTGTCAAGTGGCAAGACCAGTGAGCCCCACACTTTCACCTATACCCCCACATTGCAGCCATCAGGTAGGCTTTAGGACGACTGGTCATAGTCGGCCGCTTGCTCGGCTGTTTTGTGGGCGGGCAGCCTTGCATACAGCTCCCAACCAGGCAAGGTGTCTAACTTGGGGGCTTCTTTGCTTGAGTGAGATGAGACTTAAACTTTCAAAATGCACAGCTTTGTCTGACTCACAGTATATTTACACTTTATTGTTTATGAGGTATTTCACTAATTTATTAAAATTCACTCATTTTTTCCTACATAATCTAATCTCACCCTGCCTGGTCTGTACTCTGCATTTGTGATTAATCATGGCAAGGAGGTGGTTGCAGCCTTTGAAGGAGGGACAGTAGTTCTGGTCCTTTTTTATTTTAAAGGGCCTGTAGTGGTTTACATTCACACAACACAATCGTAATATTTTCTTTGTACAGCATATGTGATGATTCTTGAGACTGTGGTTTGCTTATTTTTTAATGTAATGGATATATTTGCACAACAGTTCACTATATGGACCATCACAGTATGAAATTCTAGCCATGAATAACCACTCAGGCTGTCCGCCTGGTACTGCAGTGCATGAATGTAGAGTGATATGTGTGGTTGGGTTATGAGACCAATATTGCTGGCATCAAGAAAATGCTCATATTTATTTCTTGTGCTTATGTAGTTACTAATTTAATGTCTTACATTATAAAATTGTTGGCAACATGAGTGACAGGTTGTGCCAATTTTCACCTTCTTTGCCTCTTTTATTTATTTATTTATTTATTCACGTATTTATTTATTTATTTTTATAGACGGAATTTATTGTGACATGCACTTTTGGAGGTCCATGTTAAATGCATAGATGTCACTTTCAGTAATTTTATATGTATCAGAATGTTTTTCATTGCACTCAAAGTGGATAGTACAAGCTGGCAATGTTGTTGCTCTGACTCACTGACTCTTGTAATCCAGTTATGACAGTGGGTTAAAATAAAGAGATATGCTGAGTAGCTGTCATGACTGGTACTGCTCATAGTGGGAGCAAGCGAGCATTTCTACATGTGGGTGAGAGTGGCTGACTGCCGAGTGTACATGTGGGACCAATGTGTATGTGTTCGTGTGTGCATGATAATTACATGCTCTGCTTGTCTCAACATTTGTAATAGGGCATAAGATCAAGGTTCCTGTCAGAATCATAGTAGCTGATAATATTTAAAAAATATTCTGAAAACTTGCAGAAAATGTTGCTGCAGAAAAAAATATGTACATCACTGTGTTTCGATTGTTAATTTAAAGCTATTCAAATTTTTCTGAGTGTGCAGTAACTTTGATCAAAATGTTGTCAGAGTGGCGTAAGATTCCATTTATTAAGAAAAAAAAAAAAAAAAAAAAGAATGAGAAAATGTCAGTGTTAACACACAATTCTTGTAATTTGTAAAGAAATGTATACAGGCCACAGCCATTATAGTATGGCATAATAGTGTACGCTTTCTTTGTTTTTAGATTGGTTTTAATGAGCAAAATAGTTTACTGTATCAGCTATATGTTTCTTAATTCCAAAGGACAGACTTTAAAGTAAGTGTATTTGATGTGGCTTATAGTTTTACGCCAGTTGCTGACAAGTATTTTTAACCTGTGTTTTTTTTGTGTAACTTTTCTATGCGTCTGCTTGTTCCCCTCGCAGCAGAATTACAGGAAGTAATTGCTGATTGGAGTTGGCGCCACTTGTCAGGCGAGCGCCAGGGGGTGCACCTGGGCATCACCCGCTAATAATTCAGGTTCTGTCATCATGGTGACTACTACTAGTACTACTACTACTTACTACTACTACTGCTACTACTAATGTACTGCTATACTGCCACCCATTACACACTTGCATACACACATTCACATATAATTACTGCAGTGGCACATCATGTTATGGTCTTGAATATTTGCCTAGATATTGTTGGGCTGTGTTGTATTAGAGACTGGATAAAGGTGAAGATCAAAGTGACCTCTGCTAAGATACAGTGATTAGTTTCACATCTGGAACTTCCTTACATCTGCTGGTACTCAGTATAGATACTGAGGAGTAAAACATTTCAAACTCTCTGACAGAAAAAGAATGGGAGTCATTCACTTCATAACTATGGGTTGCAGGGACATTTATCTTATCCTTAAACTATGTAGGAACAGTTTGTATCACCGGTAATACAAAGGTAACATGTTACAATTCTCAGTAAGCAAACATTATTGTGTTTCAGCAAATTAATTGCTTGAGTGTGCACAACTTTCATTGAACATGCTGCTGAGTGCCAGGTGCTTCCCCTAGAGAATATAACATTTTCAAACGATTGTACTGGACGTATAACCATTTGCCACCTGTCCATAAGTTTAATTTTCTGATGGGAAGATGTTATAAATTGTCATGTTTATGAAAACCAATATCTCCAGCACTTATCACTGTTGACAATTGGAAAAGAAACATGACTGGTCTTATTGTTTGTACTGTGTGCCCTAATTTCATGCCTAGGGTATTTGTTGGGGTATATCCAAGAGGAATGATGAGTGTAGTTTTTGAAATCACCTTTTTAAATTTGCAAGCATAGTAAGGCAAATAATACCAAAGCACTAGACGACCCAAAATATGTCCCCCATATACTCACTAGTATGCCTAATCTTGTGATTACATTACAGAGATGTTTGACAGAATTTAGTTATGTAAAAACTTCTACAAGAAGAATAGGCATACAGTGGAGATGCGTTGTCATGTACCATACAGTGAGTATGCACCAGAAAGCAAAAACGAGTCCATCAACATTCGCAGTGTCAGAAGAACACCTGAGGCACCTTTATAGTATTTCCAGACCAAAGTTCTATGATTCTAATTATGTCAGAGCGTTGTATAAATGGAGGATCAAATGGAAATGAGAGTTTCAAATAATGCTGTTTTAAGGAAAGTGAAGGAAGAAGTTTTATAAGAAAACTGAGAAGTTACAAATTGAGTATTTCTTTTCAGTATCTATGAGTAATAGAAGATTTAAAATGAACATGGTTTAAAGAAAGTATTTGAAATTGTGCTGTTTTGAGGAAAGTGAAGGAAGAAATTGTATAAGAAAACTGAAAATTTACAAATTGAGTATTTCAGTGTAGTTGAGTAATATTAGGTTTAAAATGAAATTTTTTAAAGTTAGTTGGAAAATGAAAGTGTAGTTCTAAGAGTTCAAACAAAAAAAAAAAAGAATTTGTTTTTTGTATGTATTTTTTTCTTGGTTTGTTATAGTTGTTTCTCAATTACTTGTTTTCTTCTGTCCACAGTTCCTGTGAGTTTTGAGTGTGGACGTGCGAGGCACGCAGCTCCTTGCGCAGTGTATTGCAACTTTTCAGGCATGAAGCTGGCATGCAGAGCAGAAATGATAATGTTCCCTCAATGCTAGACTGGCAGTGCTTTGTGTGCAGTGTGTATGGTTGTGTGACTGTTTGTCTGAATTGTGTTTGTCCTGCAACAGAGCCTGGGGAGGGGGGACTTTCATTCAGGTTGTGTGGCATGTCTAGCAACCTGTGGGTGGGCAGGGTTGTTGAATGGATGCAGTGGCCAGCAGCCTTCCCATTTCCCATGTTCCTACTAAAGCAGGGGTCCCCCAGTCTTCAGATTTATAAAGATACATGGATTTGCAGTTTTCCCATCTCATTATTTCTACAATGAATACCTCCCAATCCACTGTTACCATCAGTAAATTTGTAAAAGTATGTGATTATTATGCTGAGTTGTCCTGTATTGCATTGGATTATGAGAGGTCACATGCTATTGTGATTTATTTTGCAAACACTTATATCTGTGCCTCATTCTTTAGGACTTCTCATAAATATAAAACTTATAGATGTCAACTTACATGAGGTTCCTTTAGGTGTAATACTTAGAGACAGTTGTGGGGCAGAAGCATATGTGGCCGCCTTTTTGCAAGTAGGCCCTATTCGCCATGCAACCCCATTATATACAGTTTGTGGGATTATTTGATTCTGATTATGCTGGTCGACCTCAGAAAAGAGGAAAATGTAGTGCTTCTGAATTGGGGAATGAATCATCATGTGAATTGTGCTGACATATGTTCCCAGCAGCTGAGGAAAATCAGTGATGGAAATGCTACATTTGCTCCAGAACAACAATTAATTGCTTTACAGATACTGCACTTAAAGATTATAGGCTAATGAATTCAATAAGGATGTAAGAAAAGCTAGTGAAGATAAACTGTAAACAAGGCAGCTCTTTTACGAGCTGAGAAATCCATTCATATTGAATGGTAAGGAAAAGATAACCTGTGCATATTGCTGCACCTTACAATGTGGAAGTGATAGGAATACAACTGCATATTAATGAAACATTTTTAAAATCAGTCACAAATAACTGCATGAAATAATTACCAACAGCTTCAGTGTGCTTTTTGTATTAAATTGTAATTCCTATATATTTCACATGCATTTCTTGAACTTTGCTTGCAAGTTCTGAACCTGGTGTTTAACTTTGTTTATATACACAGTGCAATTGCATGAATTGTCAGTCAGTCATGCTTAAGATAATTACTAATTCTGAAAAGACTTTTTAATTCTTGTTGTATATGGAGTTTAAATTGTGTATAAGTGTATCATCATCAGAATTAGTGCCATGGCCCATTATGAATATGTAGACCATTTGCCTACCAATGATTGTATTTCAAGTTTTTCTTAAAGAAATGCCAATTAATAAGTTTGCTAGTGGCTGTGGACAATACCTGGTGTTGGTAAAAGAGGATTGGGAGAAGTGAATTGGGAATCTTGACTTGAGAAGCTAAACCTGATTACATTGAACAAGGAGCATTGGCTACAAGCATTTCTGTATTGCAGGACAGATAGTGGCACTGAACTCATTGTGTGGCAGTGGGACAGTTTGACATACTTGGCATATTTATAAGATAACAGGCTGTTTTATGACCTTATTTTCATCCAACCTGTTCATGCTGTTTTCTGTAACTGTGTCTTAATAGTGGGATGTTAAGGTTCATCACCACAAATACCAAAGTTTACTTGCAGACACAATCCTGGACCAGTTCTGTCTATTTCAGAGCCGTAATGGCCTGTTTGTTTCTTTAGCAACATGGAAAAGAGTTCTCTGTGTTTATGTGCACTGAATTTTGTAAGTGATCTATCCATCTGTTTGGTATCTTCCCGAATGTCTTCTGTCTTGTGATCTGTACTTTGATGTACGTTTGATTTCCATTCTTTGAATTAGATTAAGTTAATTTCACTGTATCTCTCATATTTCATTCTCTTATTCTGTTACCAAGTACTTGATCCTTTTCTTATTTGTTTATTTAGCTGTGTGTCTGAAAACCTAATGTCTGCAACATGTCACATGAACCTGATTTCAAAAACCAGTGTTTAATCCATTATAATAATACTTGCATTTTCTACCAGGTGATAACAGACAATTTTAAGAGGTTTCTGTATGACAGTTCTATACTAATTCTTTTTCCTTTATACAAACTACATATTTAGTCTGTCCGTTCGTTTTTGTTTTTAGTACCATAACATGCTAATTGTGTATACAGTGTGAAGCTAAACAGTGAACTGTTATAAACATTTAATTATGCATTTTCTGCTGAGGTATGATAGAGGAGGTGTGATGGTTATATAGCAGTGTCTTTGCAAGTATAGTTCGCCGTATAGCATGGAACAGTGGCAGAGTGTGTGCTTTTTTGGTGTATGGCTTTGCAGTAGAAGGGGGTCCATTTCCAGAATTGTAAGGACATCACTGAGAGTTTAATCCATAGCAAATGCAATTTTTCAGTGGGTCACCAGTGGCATGAAAGGTATTGCTACATGCAAAATGCCATATGTTGGGTTAGTTCCAAAGTGTTGCCGTGGGGGGGGGGGGGGGGGGGG
>Ga0123352_10018950_pt1 | contig 10971 bp, 3 predicted proteins | sample TergutLab28metaG_FD_89700 | JGI IMG/M metagenome (GOLD analysis project Ga0123352, IMG submission 89700) | Labiotermes labralis P1 segment gut microbial communities from Petit-Saut dam, French Guiana - Lab288 P1 | ecosystem: Host-associated > Arthropoda: Insects > Digestive system > Gut ... | reverse complement strand
CAGTAGTAGCAGCAGTAGTAGCAGTAGTAGTAGCAGTAGTAGTAGTAGCAGTAGTAGTAGCAGCAGCAATAGTAGTAGTAGCAGCAGCAATAGTAGTAGCAGTAGCAGTAGTAGTAGCAGTAGTAGTAGTAGTAGCAGTAGTAGTAGCAGCAGCAATAGTAGTAGTAGCAGCAGCAATAGTAGTAGCAGTAGTAGCAGTAGTAGCAGCAGTAGTAGTAGCAGCAGTAGTAGCAGTAGTAGCAGCAGTAGTAGCAGTAGTAGTAGTAGCAGTGATATTTGTGCTTGTTGAAATAAAAAATAATTCCACTTGTAAGTTTGTAAGAGTGTTTGAGAAGAGAATGCAGGAAACAACAACATTAATACATTTTCTGAGTTCTCCTTCTCAAAAGATCAACATCTGTATTTATACGTTTCTGCTAGCACAAGTAGTTTCCGTGGCACGGAGCCTTATATTGATAATGGCAGTGAAAATAGAGTAGCTGACAATATACCAATAGCTTGTCGGCCACTGGTGTGATGATGAAGTACCCATATAGAAAATGTGAAATTTCCAAACCTGCAATACGGCAACAACCAAAGAGTGGCAGTTCTTGCAACGCGCAACATTCTACGCAAACTTCTCTCCATATAATAAAAACAGGGGTCATTTAAAATCACTCTGGTAAATCACACAATTATAAAATAGATTAATAAGCATAACACGCGAGAAATAACATCTCTCCTACTGCAATAAATAAAACATTTTATGAATAACGTAACAAAATTCTACTCCTCGTGTAACTTCCCTCATATTCTCTAATATTTTCTACGACTCCACTTATATGACACTAGGAAACATGCAGTTCGGTAACACACCTTCTTATGCATAAATTGTCAGAGTAAAAGCAGAAAGAGTGAAACTATGTACCGCACTAAATACAGGTCTTCATCTTAATGTGTAGTATCGTCTATTATAAGGTGCCCATATTTATGAGTAACTGTGTTTTGTGTTCAATGGACCGTGCATCGCATAATATGGCAATATTTATCCCAAAAGATGCAACAGAATACAGTTCATTTGAGTCTGTCAACTGCTCAGCATGTTTCGGGTGGTATTTCACCCATCATCAGGAGCTCATAACACTGTATCTACAGTATCTGGCATTAATGAGACCTGTACTGCTACCTGTCGTGAACGTGGTTGGACAGGAACCAGTTTCCGTCCAGCCAGATACTGTAGATACAGTGTTATGAGCTCCTGCTGATGGGTGAAATACCACCCGAAACATGCTGAGCAGTTAACAGACTCAAATAAAATGTATTCTGTTGCATCTTGTTGGATAATTATTGCCATGAGTAACTGTACTTGTGTGTACTTTACACGGAAATTTTGAAGAACGAAAATTGAGGTCGTGAGCAAGAAGAGGTGGAGGATAGACGGTGTCCGCTATATATACACGTAGTTTCACTTTCTGCCTGTGTGCCTGGGGCCACATCTGACCACCACGTGGAGAGATACTGGCGCTGCACAGCGCAGACCAAAACAGGCCAAGTCCAGCACAAACATCTGGCCGTGTGCCACATACAGCATTTCTTCGTATACCCGTCTACGTAAGAAAGCGCTTTTCTTGTTTGTATCTAAATCACTGGGCCTGCCTGCAAATATTATCTCACACGTAGACTCAGAATGTGATAAGAACTTCTAATTTGTTTCAGCTACAAACAACTGTTTAGTGAAAGTATATAGGAAATGCATACGAACATACGAAAGATCATCACACACACGTGTAAATAACTGTAACACTCCGATCAATCTTAATGCATTGTAGCACGTCCAATCCCTATAAACTTTGTATTTTAAAATTATACACCCTCATACGATTTGGCCAACTGATTGTCCTTAAATTATGTTTTCAAAAACAAAATTTTTTGCATGATATTTCGGGTCCTTACAAAAGTCTAAATGCCCTACTAACTAGCAAAACCCACGAGAGTCTGTAGTCGCTTATCTGGCCGGCCTTTTATGACACTCTAAATTTCTTGAAACTTCTCCTTCAGTAGGCCTCAGGAATTGATTCTGAGTCTGATTAATCCAAAGCACAACTGTCCTACCCTTAGGTCTTCAGATAAAACTGTTTCCTTATGACATACAAATTCCAAAACTTTTGTATATTTTCTTTTGTTTAGTTGTTTAAAAAAAATCAGTCTAAATACAAACCTCCGTATAACGTTTCGTAATGAAAACACACGGTGCGAATATGGGTATAATTAGTTATAAATAAGGAGCCATAAAGTGAATATTTAAGTCAGAACTGCTGTAAGATAGAGTAACTTAAAACGAGAAAGGCTTTGTACCAATTTTCAAGCTGCAAAATTCAACCTTCCTCTAATAAAAAATATTTAATATCAGTAATTACAGCCTGTAGTTTCCCCGTCTTTTGTGGCTGATTTGGATACATGAAAAGCTCTACCAGAATCCTTCTCTGTAAAACTAACAAAAAAAAAAGATTTAATATTTAAGAATTTACCTACAATGCAGAAAACCAATTAAAAGGTTACATAAGTCGGATATAAAATTCTTTTTCCTTCTTGCTTTTTGTCTGAATCAAAAAAAGTCAGTTACAGAAGGATATAAAGGATATCTATTTTCTTGGAAGTGAAGAAGACAATAAAAATTTTGGTTACACAGGACGGCGGTTCTGAAGCAAAATGGTAGCTAAAGAACAGGAAAAACAAGGAAATCCAAGAAATCCAGCAGTACATAGTTAGCGGAAGTCATTCATACGTTCCTTTTAATTTAATCTTTACCTCGCCCTGCGTTTTGTTGCTACGCGGTCCTCAAGTGAAACTGAACGATCCAACCGAAGTGTGCAGTCTTTTGCTATAAGACATTTCGTCATTACCTTCAGCATCATATTGCAACAGCTAAATCTTCAGAGAATTGCGAACCAGGCTTCTTCACTTCAGAAAGTTTCCTCATTAACACTCTTGTTACTTTTTCTTTTCTGTTATGTTCTGCTAGGAACGCGTCTCGTATTTTCTACGTTTGGTTGCTCACAACAGTCTGTGCCTCTGTTGCTAATGAAATCTGTTGTTTTTGAAAACTGTTGTTGTATTTAAATAGCATAAAGTCATATTGGTTTCTTTGTTCCTGTATTTTTCATGTGCACTGGCTTTACAGACACGCAGTAGGCTGTTGCTTTGCCACTTAAATAAATTAAAATATAAGTTTAAATACCATCTACTTACATTTATTTGCATACTTGAAAATAAAGCGCAATTTCTATTGTTTTTATTTCTATTCCACTTCCTTCTTCAGTGTTATTATTATCACTATCTTTCGAATCCCGGTGGGGACGAGATTTTCCGCCCGTCCAGACCGGTCCTGGGGCCCACCCATCCTCTTATAAAATGGGTACCGGGTCTTTCCCGGTTGTAAAGTGCAGCCGGGGCGTGCTGCTGACCACTCACAACCTTCTAGTGCCGCGGTCATGTAAGAGTAGAGTTATACCTCTACCCACCCTCTGGGCCACACTGGGTCTGTAACGGTAAAATATTACCTTTTTTATCGCCATCTTTACTTACTTACTTATTCCACGGAGCAGGGTCCTTCTTGAGAAGCTAACCGGTTTTCAGCTAGTCAAGAAATTCCCCGCATTTTGTGGAACCCAAAGTTTCATTACCGTATTCACAAATGCCCGCCACCTGCCCCTATCCTGAGCAAATTGTCAGTCCAGAGCCGAGGCTTTCTGTGTGAACATTTCGTCACAAGATATGTTTTTACGGTGAGAATCTGTTAGCACCTCGCCTAACCCCCAAGATGGAGGACCACCCCTTGTCGGCTGTCCGCGACTGCTAATTCAATACATTCGCAGCTACCCTCCGTACTGGAGGCCGTTCCTCAATTTGCAACCTGAGGACGCGCCCTACCGTGGCGACAGGGACCGACCTATCACGGATCACCATCTTTAAATACATCAATTGAACTAAAGCTACTTATTTTTTCAGACCAGAGAAATCAATCCATTGCTTTACTAGTTTAAACTTCGTAAATTCTGTAAAATTCATAATGGTCCTATTAAAGACCTGCCAGTATATTCGAAACCATATTTTCACCAGAACGTTGATTAAGCACTTGATCAATCTATGGGTTTCGCACTGTAACCTCATATTTCCTTTGATTCTTATCAGTGTCATGTTTTGCCTTCATTATATTGATATTAAGCCTCTTATTTCTGTCCCATTACGATTACTAATGCCAACAGGCTGAAACGCATTTACCGGAGGTTTACAACTCACTGTTATAATCATTTCCTTTTCCACGTCAATTGTATTTAGGTTAATGCATTAGGATATTTGAAATTGCATACCCTAAAAGATAATGTGCTTCTCCTTTTTGCACTTGATCAATGCTTACCTTATTTTTAACTCTTTCCTATGTAAAATGTCGGCTTCTCACGCAGCATTCACCCTGGGTGTTCACAAGGTGCTAGTGTCTTCTGTACAGACGTTGACACATTTAGTGAATACTTTTTTCTGTACACCGTATTTTACTTTCATTATGGAACTTCATTTTCTAATAAAATGTCCTTATCCTAGATTTTAACGTTTCCCTTACAATTACGTATTTTTTACGTTATACTTTGATTCTTAATTGGAATGAAATATTTATATTTCTTCATTCGTGCCGTGTTCTTGTTTGTTTCTTTCGTACTCGTGTTGGCTTTGTTGTAATTGGGTCATTACATTGTTCAATCATAATGTAAACACTTCAAGAACTGAATTAAACTGCATGTCTGTTGTAAGCACAGATATCATCATCAACAACTTTATCTTTCCTTTTATTTCATGTAGTTTGTAAAACAATAACATTAATTTCTTCCCTTTATTTTCCTTCCTTCTTTTCTGCCTTCCTTCTCGTTCACGCTACATTGCTAATATCATTATTAGTAGTAGTAGTAGTAGCATTAGTAGTAGTAGTAGTAGTAGTAGTATTGCAGTTGTTTTTGTTCTAAGCAGTGTTGTCATCTTGTTTCCCTAAATTTCTCTCCGTCTGTAAAGTATTACTTTCGCTGTGTCTTGTTTTCACCCCCTCAGCATGATCAATATCGTAATCTCATTTACAAAAATTAAACTCGTAGTTCCATGGCCTGCAGGTTGCAGCCCCACCCTGCACGACTTGGTGTCACTACGTTCGCTGACATTCCATATACTCATTGGTTCGTTGCGGGCGGGGCTAGGAATGTTACCAGCTGCCTGCGGCTGGACCTGAGGTGCGGTACGGCAGCTGGACACGAAAAGTAGGTGACCGAGCGGAGAGTGGCCAATATATCGTCAGCTGCGAGCGATCTTACACAAACGTTGATTAAATGAAATTACAGTTCAGAAGCCCACGCGACAGTAAAATGTGACGAGTGACTTAATGCGTCACTCGACTTGAAATCCAATCAACGAAATGACTTGGTAATATCACGAGGTATAAAATATGTAAAACTGGACAATAAAAATGAATTATGTGTACTTAGGTCTAATGGATGAAGACCCGTATCCGAATTAATGCAGTCAGTAGCTTATGAGCGGCTCATTTCCTGAAGTCTCTGTATTATTTGTTGCTGTTATAAAATTTTGCTTGTGACGTAAGGTCGTAAGAGTTACTTCTTAATATCGAGCTCCACCCTTCAAACAACATTACTTTCATTGCCAGACTTTTTTAATAGTTTATTTTACCAGTAATAAACTAGGCTGAAAACCTACAGTCCTTATATCTACTGCAATGAGAACTCCTTGTTAAGAGGACAGTATTTTTTTTTCAGCTGGGCGAAAAATTCTTCGCCAATTTTAGGACCTGAAAGCACATTTACCGTAAACAAGACTATAAAAACAGACTTTATTCAGAGCCAGTTAAGTCTAGATCATACCTTCAGAGAGAACTTAAATTTTATAATCCAACGTACGGCTAGCCTACCCAAAATATCCTTCTTGTCAGGACTTCCGACGACTGTACGCTTGCTATATATTTCGCCTGCATCACTATCATAGATTTCAACGCTTTATATAGCATTTGGTTCATGTAAGTCTTCACAAACCCCAGACCCTTCGTAAATCTCTGTTACTCCTGTCTTAGCTCCAAGCCATCTCTTGAACTCCGCGTTCCCAAATCCCCTGGACTGCAACCTTAAAAATCTGTCAGTAATCTGTTGCGCTGGAAAGTGTTATAGAGCTATGTACCTCAGCCCACTACATACGATATTAGTGTTCTCAGTCGAACGCGGAACACGTTCACACCTGCACCGCTGCATACCGACCGATGTAAGCGCCCTCGCTGCAGAACTCAGACATCTTCAACCAGGGACTACGCGCCGTAGAGACGATATGAATTACAGCACAGCGAAACATGACAGCCACATCAATGCAGTATTCAGTTCCGTGTTTACAAATCTATTTCGCCATGACAATGATATTTGAGGGTTTCAATTGCCATAAAGGTATCTACCATAATGGTAAATAAATGGGGCGATTTTGGGGAAGTTGCACTGTTGTGAAGTTGTCTACAGAGATGTTGAGAGTAAAGATAGAATTTAATTACTTTAAAGCAAATAAGTAATAAAAGCGAAATTATTGGATTAATAAAGAATTGTGTATATCGTAGTACTGTTTACTGGAAATGCATGTGATTACACGATTTTATTTCTTACTGGGAAAATAATAAGTTTAAAATCTCATTTAATATACAATGAAGTTCCATCGTATTTGTTTGCATGTGCAACAAGCTGATAGGTTCGATGTGTTAATGTAAGGTGCTTAGTTTCCACGTACTTTTCTTTGTAGCGTGGAATAATAAAACACTTCTGGCCCCTCTGCACTGAAATCCACACCTCGGCCTCAGCATTGGCACGAGGTAATAAGAAGAGCGCGCACACGCAGTCATACAAATATGTATATATAACCGTGTCATGTGACACATGCTTTTTGCCATGTGGGGCGCTGTCGGTTCATGGTCGTTCCACGCCCAAATTACAATGCGTCATTACTTACCGCCCTTAAAACCTTTGTTCAAATTGTTTCACAGGCATAAAGCAATAAAGTGACTGATTATGGACTGGACGATCCGTGTTAGATTCCATAAAAAGCCATAAATTTTCTCTTCGGCTTGCACGTCTACATTGGTTCCGGGGCTCATATTACAACCTGTATCAAATAATCGGTCCCTGAATTTGACCATCCAACTCAAGTGTCCAGGTTAAGAAAGCATAAGCTTTATGTCTCCTTTCTTTAGTGTGTGTTTATAAAGCGCAGCGTAACTTAGAACACAGAGGACTATACCAACAGTGTGATGGTATATGGCCCCGTAACGTAACTCATTTTCTAACTGGGAGCTACCAATGAACGCTCTGACTTTCGGTGACTCTATATGCATCTGTGTTCCAGGCTTCTACAAGGAGAGCTTCTCTATGTTACAGATATAGGAAAATTAATCTTGCCATGTTGCATGTAACTTCACGATCACAAGTCACATCATTTCTATAGCTACATAACTGCTAAATAAATAGTTTATGTACCTCAAATTGCCTGTCAAGACTGAAATTCCAGCTAATGGCCTGAAATGGTTTGCAGCCCAATGTCGAACGCATGTGATGGCTGGAGGTGAATCCACACCTGGAGCAATATTTCTGTCAGCGTTTTCCAGCTGCAAATACAAACGTGGAATCTGTATTGGGAACTTCGTTTAATGCTTTATTCTGCATATTACGTTGATTAACGCAGGTTGGAATTGTGTTCCTATCGCAAGTGGCTAACCAAACGTAAAAACATTCTCGTAATTCCCTTCATAGCGCTCTCCCCTTCTACGGGGTGATTGTGAATAACGTCACAATTGGGTTATATGTATCAGGTTTGCCGACAGAAAATGAAAAGAGATGCATTTCTCATCGAATTGGAGCTACAGGAAATCTTGTCCTGAAAACACGTGGCACAGTTAAATGAAGGAAATGTATGAAACTTCCTTTGAAACTACAAGTATGAGTTAGTGTTGCTGGCACTAGCGGAGGATAAAAAGAATAATGAAATTTTGTAAGATGTATTCCGTGCCATAATGCACAAATCTGATCAAGGCTTTCTCCACTGGCACAGTGTCATAACTTTTTATGGTGCACGTGTAAATGCAACGTCATTTACGTCCATAAGAAACGTGCCTGTTTTCACAAAACTCAGAAAAGATCAACAACACCATATGCAAATTTCTTACATCAAATTTCACACATATCAGGCAATAAATGTGTAATATACAGACAGAAATATATGCACGCCCACTAAGTAAAGTATATATGTAAGTATAAAGTATAAAGTATATAAGTAATTTTTACAAAACTCACAGTCACACTATTTTTGTGATTATCCTCTATAAGGAATTTTGTTTAAGTTGGAGAAAGAAGGTAGTAAACATGAATGCAATTTCACTTACTCCCTTAAGTAGTGTATAGCTTTGGCTGCATCGGCTTTCACAAACACATAACTGATCACTGCATCACGTGTAGATACCGAATAACAAATTTCACCCAAACTGGACAATAAATGTGGAAAGTACTGTTAAAAATTCATTTATGTGCCCAAGTTAAATTTTGACTTCTTTGACCTCATTTTCACAAAAAATATGCTTGCTCGACAGCTTTTCAAAGCGTCCCTGTATTAAATTTCATTTAAAAAATTCAAGAAACTGGTAGTCGCTGATACACACGGAAGGTTGTTACCTGGACACAACGCTGTTTCTTACTACGTAAAGTGACAAAAGGTGAAGTAATCTCTGTACAGGCCTCGACAGGTCCTGAGGATTCCAGGAGGTTGAGACTTTCAGATTTCATGACAATCGGCACATGAAGGTGGTCACGTTGTCACTCCTACGCACCGGCCGCCTTTACCCCCAGGAAATATTCCTGGTACTCATTTCTGTTAGAGGCCGAGTCGACCGCAATGTCATAGAGTGACCAGAAGGATTACATCAATAACACCATCGGGAATCGCACCCGCGACCTTCCGGCTTGCACAGCCTCAACGAACTGCGTCACCGTGTGCCCTCGTAAAGTAAGCCAAAAAATTCCAGCTAGGATGAAAAAATCGAGAGGGTGGAGATCTATCTATCTATCTATATATGTGTGTGTGTGTGTGTGTGTGTGTGTGTGTGGCTATACACACGAACTCTATCCGATTTATCCTTTACATACTTATTTGTAAGAGCAACACGCGCAGTCCCTCGTAAACCTCCCTGTATAAAAATTAAGCTCCCCAAAATATTACACAGAAGACTCGTACTTACATAAGCGAGGAATTTTCATAGATCTAATATTATAAACTGCATTAGATAGTGCACAATTTAATTATATATTACTAAAATACGTACAGAGGAAATTTTAATGCGACTTTTTTGCCGAAGGGTATTTTAAAAGCAATTACAGAAAAAGGTTATTTTTTTTACGTGAAAGCTATAATAATGCGAGATAATTTAACTCTGCCACATCCAAAACCAAAATCGTTAAAAGCACAACGTTGTTACACTGCTGTACACCTATACTAACTGTTGGTAATGTTCCTGATGAGATTATATACAAATTGATTGATTCTACTTTGATTTTTTCAATAAAACACTGAAGATTTTTCGAAAGTCTGGAAATTATATACTTTATATTATCTGAAAATAGCAGCAGTTAGGTTATAGGAATAAAGCGAGAGAATATCCAAAGAAAAAGGCTATGAACGAGAAATATATAAAATTAATATTATATAGACGTAGGGTTTACATTTTCTGAACCGTGCTTCGTGAGACATTTACGTGTTCACGTCTAGACACCTCGTAGATGCATGGTAAACTATTGTAGGCTGCGTGTACAGAAATAACCAGCTGATGATGAACAATTATTTTTTCGAAACATGCGGAGAATAGTTTAATTGGGATAAATCAATGAGAAAAATTTTGCATCTAGTTGAACTTTCTCACGTACAGATGTAGGATCTCAACGTAATTTTTAATGAAATAATATTCGGTGGCTTGAATGTGTGTTTCTTTGAATAGATGATCAGCTCTTACTGTGAAATTCAGAGATTTACATAATTTTGTAGGCCCATCATTTTAAACCTCTTTTTTATAAGGAGAAATAGATTAGGTTTATGAGATCAGCATGCTGTTTATACTCTGTCAACTTCTGAACGTTACCGACCATTACGAAACTTCGCATAAAGGTAATGCCATCAGTGGCCATCCATATATGCTATTTCGCAGTTTCCTACGATCAGGAATTATAACCCACAGAAGCGTCAAACTTGTGAGTAGGTGTTGACACTAGGGCCAATTAAATACATATTCCTGAAATTTTGTGCCGTGTCTTAACTAACATTTGAAAAAATGAAACTCTTTTTTTTAGACAAGGTCATTTATAAGATGTCAAACAACCACATGTACCAGAGTTTATGATGACTCTTCATTTGTGATATGTCCACTTTTCTCCAGATACAAGTCACATATCTTGTTCGTCTCAACCTCTTTGATTAAATTAACAAACTAATAGCTTACAAAAGCCATCCCTGTACAAGCTTGGACAGGTCTTTAGGGCTCTAGGACGTTGAGGAACCCAGAATTTCTAGGCAATCGGCACATGAAGGTGGTAAGGTTGTCAGCCCTATGCACCGGCTGATTACACCCTCCCCCCACCCTCCCCCAGGAGATAATCCCGGTACTCATTTCTATTTGGGACTGTGTCGAAGCCATGGTCATATTGCGGCCGGCAGGATTAATAAAATGGCAAAGCCATGACCCTGCTTGTCCCGCACTGCTCGCACCCTACAACGCAGCGCCCCACAACCGCTACCAACCACATCCAACAGAACCAGCGCAGCACACCACGTGCAGTAACACACGTCTTGTTCTCCTGAAGATGGGCATAATGATGCCCGAAACATGTTGAGAAAGTATTGATAATAAACATCTAACTGTTGCATCTTGTT
>Ga0123352_10018949_pt1 | contig 10971 bp, 5 predicted proteins | sample TergutLab28metaG_FD_89700 | JGI IMG/M metagenome (GOLD analysis project Ga0123352, IMG submission 89700) | Labiotermes labralis P1 segment gut microbial communities from Petit-Saut dam, French Guiana - Lab288 P1 | ecosystem: Host-associated > Arthropoda: Insects > Digestive system > Gut ... | reverse complement strand
CGCGGCATGGCGGCGGCGTACATGTGGGAATTAATGGCACGACATTTAGGATGCGCGGTGGCGTAATTCGTGGGAACACCGCAGCAAATAACGGTGGCGGCGTGGGCGTGTCTTCGGCTGCCGTAAATCGCGCAATATTCGAAATGACTGGCGGCACCGTTGAAAACAATACAGCAGGTTCGGGTGGCGGAATTGGCTCGGTGGATGCGGCCAGTATGGTCGTGGGTCCACAAATCACGATGACTGGCGGCATCATTCGTGGTAACACCGCTACCACCAACGGCGGTGGCGTGCATGTGATGGCTGGTGCGACTTTCACGATGAATGGCGTCAGCGCACGCATTGAAAATAATCGCTCCACCAGTGCGACTACAACAAACGGCGGCGGTGGTGTTAGCGTGTTGGGCAGTGGAACAGATGCTGCTACACGTGCAACATTTACGCTAACAAATGGCACGATTCATAACAATACGGCACCCTCCGGTGGTGGTGTACGAGCTGCAACAAACGCCCACGTGAACATGACCAACGGCACGATTAGCAACAACACAGCCACAACCAACGGCGGCGGTGTGCATGTTGCTGCTGGTGCGGAGTTTACGATGAACGGCACCAACGCGCGTATTGAAAATAATCGTTCCACAAGCACAACTGCGGCAAATGGCGGCGGCGGCATTAACCTATTGGGAAGCGGAACAGCCGATAGCACACGCGCTACATTAACGTTGCAAAATGGTATAATCGACGGTAATGAGGGCAGCTCCGGCGGTGGTGTGCGTGTTGCAACGAATGGTCGTGTGAATATGACTGGCGGCACGATTCGCAACAACATAGCTACAGCCAACGGTGGTGGTGTTCACCTTGCCGCTGGTGCGGAGTTTACGATGAACGGCGCCAACGCACGCATTGAGAACAATAATGCCTCAAGTGGAACCATATCGACTGGCGGCGGTGGTGTCAATGTTGAGGGAAGCGGAACCGCAGCATCCACGCGCGCAACGTTCACACTGCAAAATGGCACAATCCATAATAACCAAGGCAATAGCGGTGGTGGCATCCGCGTTGCGACAAACGGTCGCGTCAACATGACTGGTGGGACGATCAGCAATAACCGTTCTCGTTCCTCAACTCGCGGCGGTGGTGGCGTGTACGTGTTTTCCGGCACAATTGCCAACGGCATGGGCTTCAACATGACCGGCGGCACAATTTCGAATAACACTGCGGTGAACAATGGTGGTGGTATTTTTTCCACGCTGTACAGCAATGCTTTCACTATTCCGGCAACGGCCTATGCCAACCTAAATATTGCTTCAGCTGCAAGATTTTCGGGCAATCGGGCGGGGCAAAGTTCCTTGCCGCCAACGAACCGCTTGGCGCGTATTGCGACAACTGCAAGCGTCAGCATTGGCAACTACGCGCTGAACAATTATGACATTAACTACACAGGCAGGTTGAGTCTTTGCGGTGATGAATTGCGTGCACGCTACATCAGAAGAGATAGCTTGATTCCGGGCACGCATGTGTTCAGAGCTGGCAGGGCGGGCAATGTATATGTTGACAATATCCATTTGGACTATATGGTTACGTTTGATAATATAAAAGTGCATGGGCAAAACAGCTCTATTGCTCAACAGGTGTTCTATCACGCGACTAATAATCTTAGCCATCATTATAGAATGCCCGCACATCTTTCGCACAATTACAATACCGCTGCGTATAGATTCTTATCAAACGAATCGAGAATAGGTACATTGAGCGTAAGCAATTCTAGCTTTGGCAACGGCTGGTTGACAAGCTACAATCAGTTTATATTCCAAACAAGCATTGATGCAGAAGAGCGCTTAATCTATTTTAACAGAAGAGGTGAAATGATTCTGTTCCACCAAGTTGGGGGCAGTTGGGTTGGCTATTGTTTTAATTCAACACCTTATCGGGAAATACGTCAAATTAATGCTTCTGTCTTTGAACTGCATACGGTTTACGGCAATGTATTGCGATTTGATCGAACTGGCCTTCCGAGCGACAGCCAGTTGTTTAGACTGCGCGAAATACGAAGCACCCAAGATACGTTGAATCGCAATGCTCTGATTAGAATTGCGCACAGACCTATAGTTAATGGAATTGAAGCGATCAGCAGCATTACGGGTTACGAGCGTGGCAATGAAATATTCCACTACATATTCAGATACGATGGGAACAATAGGTTAAGCGAGCTAGAGGCTCAATACACACGCGTAAGGTCTTGGCCGCTTAGTAATCAACCTAGAATGAGATTCGGAATCATGCGATATGCGTATGACAGTAGAGGTAACTTAACAACGGTTGATTACTTCGGATTGCAAGATAGTCGTAATAGGAATAGAGGGAATAATTGGACTACACTCCCGAATTATACAACACACTATGTTTATTCTAACGATGCTAACAACAGGCTGATTGCGCTTCGAGATGCAACCTACTATTTTTATCATTTTTATCGTGATGAAAATAGAAACAATCGTCGAGGCCGCCACATTGGACTGCAACTTGATACAAATGGCCGGATAAATAGGGTGTCGTCTTACCCTGCAAATACAGCTCAGAGAGTCGCCGGAAGCAGGCGTGGTACGCTTGTGATTGACGGAAGACCGCTTGTGGATGTAAGTGGTAATATTTATCACGAAAGGACGTTTACGTATACAAGAGGTACATACACAGGGCTTAATACTGTAAATGAAATTCGGATATTCAATTCTACTGGTAGTATGGTTCATTTAACGGCAGGTGACAGGCATAATTTTGATCATCTCGATCATCTTGGACACGACATTCAGGAGTATCACGGCAGATCGCGCTCAGAATTTAATAATGCGTCAGCCGGTACCCCGTTTGCTTATCTCATCGCGCCCACGAGAATACCAGCCGCTAGAGCACCCAGAGCTTTATATGCGGATAATCTTGATAGTTGCCAATGCACAAGCTGCGAAATCCCCGGCTGCGAGTGCCGCTGCGAGAACGAAGCCCTGTGCAACTATGTATCCTGCAACAGCTTCACGGTCATCGAATGGGATGCCAACGGCAATGTGATTGAAAGCGGGCGTAGTGATGGCACGCGGACGATGTCCACGCAATTCAGCTTTAGCGGCAATCGCAGAACGAGCATTGATCCGTTTGGTCGAGTGATGCATTTCGAGCATGAGGAAGACAGCTTGATTGTTCAAGCCATTGACGGCGAGGGCGGCGAAGTTACTATGGCCTTCGACGACATGCAAAATCTCATCTCGCTGAACCAAGGCCTTAGGTCGATTCAATATATCTACAATGATGACGGCTTGCTTGTTGGTATCGAAACAGGCAGCGGCACGGTTTACAGCTTTGTGCACAATGAATATGACATGAAAACCGCAGCCTATGTGGGTGGCACTAGATTGTTTGCACGCGATCTTTGCGAAGATGCGCTGAGAGTGAACGCCCTAGCGTTTGCCAATGGCCAAGAAATTACCTATATGTTCAATGAAGACGGAGCTATCGCGGGGATTTCCCTAGATGGCGGCGGGAGCTTGACCTATGCGTTCGAAATTGGAGATAATGTGGTTCGAATCATCGACAATCAATCGGGGCTTGTGTCAACATTTAACGAAACTGGCAACTTCACCATTGCCCTGCTGAATAACGAAAACGTTGTGCTTTACGAATCCAGCCTTGACGAGGACGGAAACTTCGTTGACACAGTCAATGGCGTGAATTTTGTGAATCGACACAGCAATTCCCACAGCTCAGCAACTGGCATGACGAACAGCTACACCGTGATTGACGGCGCAAACGCGGCAGCACAAACGCAATTTGACTGGTTCGGGCGGGCATTGACCAGCTCACGCACGGCACATGGCACAACGGTTGAATCCGTATTTACCTATGCCGACACCGCCAGCCGGGCAAGTGCTCGCTTGCGCAGCGTTGAAAGCAGAATCACGGGTCAGCCAAACCGAGTGTTTGACTACACTTTCGACAACAATGGTAACATCACAGAGATTAGGCTGGATGGCGTGCTCATGTATCGCTATACCTACGACGAAGCGCAGCAGCTCATTCGTGAAGACAACAGAAGCTTGAACCAGACCTTCATCTTCAGCTATGACAACCATGGGAATATATTGAGCAGAACAACGCATGAGTTCACACTTGGGGCACTTGGGTCGGCGATTGAAACGATCAACTATGCCTACGAAAACGCAAATTGGCCCGACTTGCTCACTGGTATTGGTGGTGCACATATCGTTAGCGACAGCATGGGTAACCCGGTTTTGGTATATGATGGTGTTGAACCGATAGCCTACTTTTGGACGGCGGGGCGGCAGCTGGCACATGTGATGACCGAAACGCAGCTGGTTTCCTACACCTACGACGTGCGGGGCATGATGACCAGCCGCACAGTCAGCGAAATCGCCATTACGAGCATGCCGGTGGATATAGATCCTGACAACTGGACGCTTGACCTGTTTGACATCACGGTGTTGAGTGCGCAGGTGACGCGCTACACGTGGCATGATGACCTGCGGCTGGCCGCTGTGTTGCATGATGACGGCACGGTTGTGCGTGTGTTGTATGACCAGCTGAACCAGCCTTTCGGCATTGCGATTCAAGACGAAACAGGCATTCAAACGCTGCTTTATGAAAGAAATCCGCGCGGTGACATCCTTTCCCTCATTAACCCACTTGACAACAGCGTGGTTGTGCGCTATACTTATGATGCTTGGGGTAACACGCAGCGCGAGATTTTCCCCGAAAGCGAACCGGGGTTCTTCCAAGGCATTGCTAATTTCTTCACCGGCAACACGAGTGAACGCACTCGCAGCAATGAAGAACTCGCCAACCTCAACCCGCTAACCTATCGTGGCAAGTTCTACGATGCCTATGTGGGCCTATTCTACCTGCAAACCCGCTGGTATAACCCGCAATGGGGCCGCTTCCTCAACGCCGATGTGCTCTTCGACACCGGCAACGGCATTGTTGGCACCAACATGTTCGCGTATTGTGATAATAATCCCGTTAATGTCGTTGATCACAATGGCATGTGGGGTGCGGATGTACATTATGGTGGGAATTGGTCGTTTGTAGTACCTTTGCCCGTGCGCCCGGGAGATGTCTTGGGGCTCGTAGGAATTGCAAATATTAACGGCACATTATACGGCACTTACACATGGGCATACCAGATGGGTCTTACTAACCGCACGGATAGACTAGGAATAATCGCTGGAAATTCTGCTGTTGATAGACAACTAGGTGCTCCACGTGGTTTTAGACATGGAGATTGTTATGCAGTATCGTGGCACTTCAATAACACACTTCATTTTGTCAACATTTTGTTGACTGATGCAAGAGAGTGGCGAGCTTTTGGCAGACTCATTGATTTATATCACAACCATAATATAACTGAGAGTCAATGGTTTTATGTAGGCTACGCTTTGCATCCAATGCAAGATATGCCAGGGCATGGAAATGATTATGTGAAATATACTTCTTATGTATGGGGAGTAATTCTTACTAATCCTGGTTGGATACCCGCTGGATTACAGGGAGATAGCGGTTGGAATCACGGATTTGTTAGTGAAATAATCCAAGGAACATATGCTGACAATGTCAGTTCTTCTATTGTTAAGCACGGAGTTAGGTATTATCACTGGGATAATACGGTATGGACAAGAAACTTGACATATGATATGCTAGGGAGGTGGGATAGAGTGATTCCCTAGCCAGTATTAAATTATTTGATTGAAGAGGAGTTTACGCAAATGTCTTGGTTTTGGATACAAATTATACTCGTATTGCTGTCGCCGATTCTTATACCCATAGCTCTTATTGGAAATTTGATTGGTTGGTTGCTGGGCTGGTAAAAAATGCGCTTCCAAAGGTTGCTGTATGCGCGGCAGCCTTTGGTACTTTTTGAAGGGGACTGTGAGAATGTTTGTGACGTTGGTTGGTGTTCCAGCTGGAAGAGCGATAATACGCCACCGTGCAAGTGGGCGGCGAGCACCCGATTCGCCTGCTGGCAACAGTGGAGGGCGACGCGGATGAAATCACGCTAATCTTCATGAACAACCTGCCTGGCAACGCACATAATATGTTCCATGCGGGCGATGTGCTGTTGACGTTGCGCATGCAGGGTAACGATGTGTTGACAATCTGGGACGCGTTGCGGCCAATTGGTGGCACACCGGGCGAGTGTGTGTATTTCACACGCCAGCAAGAAGAACCGGCAGAGCAAGAATAGCCAATGCAGCGCAGGATGTCATGTCCTGCGCTGTGTTTCCTTTCTGCCAGTGATAAACTCTTAAAGTGAGTAATTCATAGAGTGGGTCACGATGACCTAGTGTGCAGGTCATCGCACTGACGGAGAGATCCCTTTGGCGCAGCGTTATTTCAAAATTACATATCGATTTGAAGTCTGCTTGCCGTCGTCTGCACGGAAGCAGGCTTCTTTGCGCAGGTAGCCAAATTGTTCGAGGTCAGTGATAGCCCGTTTAACGGTACTGCGCGACAACGACAAATCCCGTGCAATCGTGTTAAGCCCCGGCCAAGCCACGCCGTCTTTCTGCCTGTCATGCAGATACACATAAACCAGCTTTGCACGTTTTTGCAATCGCTCATCATTGTAAATGTGCGTGAAATATGCTATGCCTTCACCTCCCGCTTGAGCCGACTTTTCGCCTTGGGATTGAGCTTTTGCGAGGGTTGCGGCACAGGCGACTCTAGCACAACAACGCCCGGGAATTTTCTTCGAATAGCAGCCTCAACCTGCATCCTGTCCACATAATCCACCACTCGTGCGCCTTGGTCTTGCAGGATGTACGGGTTTTTCTCATCAAAGACAATGCCCCACTTGAAGAACAATTTCAGCTTTGAGATAAACGGATGAGCCCCAGTTTTCAGCACGATGAAACTGCCCTTGTCCATGGATTTTAGTTCATCGCCGCACATCAGCGGCCGCTCCATCATTTGCAACGATTGTGTGCAATTTTCGCGTCCACGGCTGACCGAGCCGCTCAACACCGTGCGGCTGCCCATGGCCTTGGAAATGCGCTCAGCCGATTCACTGCCCGGCGCAAAGCCACCCGCAATGGTCAACTGCGTGTTGTCGCAAATAATTGAAGCACCTTCACGGCTATAATTCTTCTCCAGCTGCTGGTAGGATTGAATAATGGCCACAATGCTCAGCCGCCGAGACCGTGCCGCGCTGAACATCATCTCGGCGGATTGAATGGGCGGCAGCGTGCCCAGTTCATCCAAGTAAAACATTACGCGCTTGTCCAGCTTCCCGCCGTTTTCATCAGCCACGCTCAAAATTTCACGGTACAGCTGCTGGATGATTAGGCTTACCATGAAATATTTCGTGTTATCTTCCTCGGGCATGACAATAAACAGCGCACACTTATTTTTGCAGAACTTTTCGGCATCAATCGAAGTATCAAAGCAAATGAGCTGCTCCAACTCCGAATCCAAAAAGGCATTGAGCCGTGACAAAACCGTGGATAACACCGAAGCCATACCCTGCTCGCTGGTGTTGAGCGCAGGCCCGGCGAACCACTTGGCCTTGTGCTCGCTGGGCAGCCGTTGCATGAGCTGCTGAAAGCAGGATTTTCCGGGCGTGTCGGACGGTTCCAGCAAATCCTGCACGAGCTTGAATACGCTGACAATATGCCTTTGCTGTGGCTCAGCGAACTCTGCAATCAGCAAAATGGCAGTGGTGAGCAAACCCTCGGCGGCATCATAGAAAAACGAGTTTTGCCCATAATTTTGCGAGCCACCATCAGAAAACACAATGGTCTTGGCAATGATTTTCGCATATTTTTCTGCACGCGCTTTGAGTGAAATGTCGGCAGGATGTTGCAGCCACAAGTCCATGTATTTGTTGACGAGGTGCAGCAGATTGAAACCATCGCTCTTGGTCGGATTCCGCAGGTCAAGCACCGCAACGTCATAGTCATAGCGGGTTTGTGCGATGTGACCGTAATTTCTATAGACATCGCCTTTCGTATCGCTCACGGCAAATGACATGCCGCTGGCCAATGCAAATTCGATGTTCGGATAAAGAAAATATGCCGTCTTGCCGCAACCGGCAGCGCCAATCATCAGCGCATGCACATCGCCTTCATCGACCAGCGCAACGGTCTTTTTGCCGATAGTTTTCTGACCAACAATGATGCCTTGGCAATCGGGCAGGTTCTCTCCATCGCGCCAAAGTTCGGGAGTGAATGAGATGCTTTTATAGGTCTGCTTGATTTCAGCGGGTGTGGCAAAACGAGCTGTTCCGTGCTGGCCATCGCCCACGGTTTTACTTTTGATGCCGTTCAAATTCACGCGATTATTCAGCCACTGTGCGCCCAGCATCAGCAGCAAAAACCCGCCGCCGACCAGCACTAGGATTGTGTAATTACGCAATGTAATTCCTCCACTTGTCTCAACGCCACGAGATCCTCATTAAAATCTTTGAAGCGTGGCGTTTGCACCTCAACAGCATAACCTTGCAGCGCCTGTGAAATTCTGCCGGTGGCCATGTGTCCGGCCTCATCGTTGTCTAGGCACAGCACGACTTCGCGTAGATGCTCGTGTGTTTTTAGCTGGTACATGAGCGCTTCATCACTGACTCCACAAAGCGCAACATAGCTATGTTGTCGCCAATCTTTCGGATGCATGGAGATAAAGCTGAGCATATCTATCGGCGACTCAAAGGCAAAGATTTTCTCGCTGGTGTCAATGTGGTGAAACGCAAACTTGGCATCGCTGCCAGCTTGATTCGCCCGCCATGACTTTTGACTGGCCGTGGATTTCTTGTGTGCATGGCGGGCAGTGCCGTCTGCATCAACACCCACAAACACAACATTGTGATACTTCGCATCCTCGTAGATCAGCTTGTGGTGGGTGAAAAAGTCCAGCACAGCACGGTCAATGCAACGCTGTTTGAGCAAGTAAGCGTACACACGCCGCATGTTGCTGTTGCGCGGCGGGAGTTTGAATTCGGGGCGGATGCGTTGGCGTTCGATGGATTCGACAACAACGCCGTGGCCAAGCAATTGCTGCACAGCCTCTTGAAAGCTGGCAGCAAAATATTTCTGCACGAAGTCAATGGCCGTGCCGCCGACGTTTTCGTAGTGGTCATAAAACTGATGCCCGCGAATGGTGATGTGGCGCTCAAGCCAGACTTGCTCAGAGCCACTGCGCTTGACTGTTTCGCCACGGGATGCGAGGAAACTAGCGAGGTCGGCGTGCTTGGCCTGATGGATATCCTCGCGGGTGAAGGGGATGAAAGTTGACATTGGTATCACTCCTTTGATATAAAATTGGCTACAGTTTTGTACTGCGCTGGGTCGCTATTTGGGTTGAAGTGAGTGTTGAAGGCATTGTGTGTTTACGCTTTTTCTGTTTATTGCCTGCTGGCCAAAATGAGCATATTTTCCCCATTCATGCAAACCATAATCAAAAGAAGATTTGCGAGGATGAAAGCATGCAAAATAGCTACACAACACTGCCCGAAAAATTTTACACGAAACAGCGGCCAAGCCCTGTGCGCAGCCCAAAGCTGGTTATCTTTAATCAGTCGCTTGCGGACTTTTTAGACGTGCCATTTGACCTAGAAGTCTTTGCCGGAAATGCAATCCCGCAAGGTGCCGAGCCGATTGCGCAAGCTTATGCCGGGCACCAATTCGGGCATTTCACCATGCTGGGCGATGGCCGCGCTCTGTTGCTTGGCGAGCAGAAGGGTTTTGACATCCAACTCAAAGGCTCCGGTAGAACGAAATACTCCCGCGATGGCGATGGCCGGGCCGCGCTGGGACCCATGCTGCGGGAATATATCATCAGCGAAGCCATGCATGCCCTTGGCGTTCCAACCACGAGAAGCTTGGCCGTTGTCACCACTGGTGAAACCGTGCGGCGTGAAAGGACACTTCCCGGCGCAGTGTTAACGCGGGTTGCGTCAAGCCACATTCGTGTTGGGACATTTGAATTTGCCGCGCAATTTGGCACAACGGAGGACGTCCGCGCGCTGGCGGATTACACCATTGCGCGTCATTTTTCCGGCATTGCAGACCGTGAAAATAAATATCTGTTGCTTCTGCAAGAGGTCGTGAAGCGGCAGGCATTATTGATTGCCAAATGGCAGCTGGTTGGCTTTATTCATGGCGTGATGAACACAGACAACACGGCCATCAGCGGCGAAACCATTGACTATGGTCCATGTGCATTTATGGACATCTATGACCCAGCTACTGTGTTTAGCTCCATCGACACGCATGGCCGCTACGCTTACGAAAACCAGCCAAAGGCGGCGGCTTGGAATTTGGCACGCTTTGCTGAAACGCTGCTGCCATTTATTGATGTCGAAGTAGCACAGAAGGCCATCGCAGAATTTTGGGTGCTTTATCATGAATACTGGCTTGCGGGCATGCGAGCAAAGCTTGGCATGCTCGAAGAACAACCGGGCGATGAAGCACGGATTCACGAATTTTTAGCATCCATGCAGCAGTCTCAAGCGGATTATACAAACACGTTTCGGGCGTTGACGCTAAGCGAAAACCGCCCGCAAGCCAAAGCACTCATGCAGCGCCATAACCCTGCGATAATTCCAAGAAATCACCTAGTGGAAGAAGCCTTGCATGCCGCTGAACATGATGATTACAGGGTGATGAGCGAACTGCTAAATGCCTTGCGCAACCCATATGCATACACGGTGCAGCAGGAGAAGTATGCACAGTTGCCTGTGCCCACGGCTTGCCGCTATCGGACGTTTTGTGGGACGTAATGCGTGATTTTAACCGCACGGGGCAAGCTAAAGACATGAATATTTCACAAGGCTCCGTTTGGAGCGCAACCACAGAGCGAAACAGTCGTCCGGCCTTTGCGGGCGACACAAAAACGGATGTGCTGGTCATCGGCGGCGGCATGTGTGGTGTGCTTGTAGCGCACGAGCTTAAGCAAGCCGGTCTGCGTTGCGTG
>Ga0123352_10018948_pt1 | contig 10971 bp, 5 predicted proteins | sample TergutLab28metaG_FD_89700 | JGI IMG/M metagenome (GOLD analysis project Ga0123352, IMG submission 89700) | Labiotermes labralis P1 segment gut microbial communities from Petit-Saut dam, French Guiana - Lab288 P1 | ecosystem: Host-associated > Arthropoda: Insects > Digestive system > Gut ... | reverse complement strand
CGCAGAATGCGCCAAACACTTGACTGAGACATCTGCAATTCCCGGCTCGCGCGAGTTGTTGACTTCTGAGGGCTCCTGACAAACGTTTCTCGCACACGCTCGACAGTCTCAGCCGATGGGTCCGGTCGGCCTGTTCGTTTCGCAGCGCACAGACAGCCACTCTGCTGGAATTTCATGTACCATTCACTAATTGTTTTGTCTATAGGTGGTTCTGTGTGGTACATGATCCGAAACCTGCGTTGCACCGTCACAATTGACTCAGTTTTGACAAATTCCAAGACACAGAACGCTTTCTTATTCACTATGAACGCCAATTTTCGTCGCGACTACGCCGTAGCGGTGGAACCTGCAAGTACGCCAAGGACCCTATTACAAAAATAACTTCGAGTGTTTCTCTACCTCTTGATATGCTCCTTTCTGCCGTGTCTGTCTTGGTTGTTGCACAGTCGAATTCGGAAATCCTGGAGGGACGTATGAATATCCGTGTACATGATATGATATGGTATGATATATGATATGTGATATGATATGTTACGATACGACATTTTATTTACTTTCCATAAATTCACAATAACAAGAAGTAGGATATGGAATATGTCAAGCGTAACACAGTATGAAAAATTTTAATTTCATAAATGTTTAAATAAAACAAACTGATCCCATTTCAAATACATGAATAATGTTTAATACAGACAGGACAAAATCCACTGTGTAACGACAAAAGCATAGAAAGATATGGCTATAATTATCGAATAGAGAAACACGTCAAGTACAGACAACGAGCAATTTTATCAAACGAATACAAACAGAAAATTTATGCATATGAAAAAAAATAACGTAACAATGTTAATTTTCTGTGAGACGTAATGCCAAAACAGATTATTAGAACTATATATTCAGTATGTTCGTCTTATGAAAATGGTTAACTGCACATTATCATCTGGTAATAGATTTGTATTGAAAATATTCTTCTATGGAGTAAAAAGTATGGATATGTAGGAATTGTAAACAAATTTCAAATTTCTTGACATTATTGGATATATCTTTAACCCTTTACCTGCTAACGTGGAGAATTTGTTGAGTTCCGAATAGCGCTAGCAGTTGGCAGATGCGATTTAAATCGGCGTTTAAAGGGTTATTGTAAGGAGGAGGAATTTGGAAATTTTAAGGCCCATATAATATACTGCCGTTTGATATAAAGCGAAATTGGTTACGAGCTGATAGAAATTGTGAAATTGTCTTGTACTTTTAGTGCGAGTCTCTGGATTCAAAATGAAGAGATTTATGTAACTAATAAAGATTAATTAAGTATATATATTTGGATACAAAAGGTAGAATTTGCAACCTTTTAAAAAGATTCCTACATGAAAACCTATTTTTACAGCACACCATGATTAGATAAGTTTCTCGCGGTCGGTCATGTATCTAGGAGTTGTTCTGGATTTTCGGTTGACCAGAAGAGAGCATGTGGATGTCAAGATGGGGAAGGCTCACAATTTGCAGTGGTCCTATAGGAGAGCATGCTGGATGTTTTGGGGCATGAAACCGATGGAGGTCCGCTGGCTCTACGTCGCCATCTTTCGGCCGACCATCTCGTTTTCATCATTAGTATGGTGGCCTGGCTGTCAGACAGCTAGCGCCAAGAGGAGGCTAAGCAAAGTACTAAGACTGGCATGTTTAGAGATAACAGGAGCGATTCGTACCGATCCATCTGATGCTATGAAGGCACTCACTGTCCTCCCTCCGCTGGATCCAGTGATACAGGGGGGGGAGAGTTTGGTGGCCTATCGTCTCTGGAGTTTGGGTGTAGGACTTACATTGGCCCCAGTCAAAGACATTGTTGTATGTGGGCACGACTTAAGAAGTCTGATTCCGTAGTGAATATAGGGGTTGACGTTACGAATCCTGTCTTTAATCTGGAGCCTAAATAAAGAGTCACTGTGAAAACTAGATTACGAAAGACCAGAGGACCCGAGACTACTTCTGAGGTTAACAGATCTCGTCAGGTTTACAGTTTTGTCTAGGACTGTGGTTGGGACCGGGGCTGGGTTGAATAGGCAAACTGCAGACTGAAGGCTCAGCATCTTTCAACGAACACACGCCATAGCCTCTGAGGCTGAAATGTTTATACGCAATATTCACCTGTGTCCATGGAACTGAAACTCAGGACAGCTCAGAGAAATATGTTAGTATTTGTTGTGATAGTCAGCCTGCTCTGAAAGTGTTTCAGGTTGCCATAACAGCGTCTCCCTTGGCACGAGGGTGCTAGAAGGCGATGAATGATATCTCCACCAGCATATTGTGGGGCTCTACTCGATCGCTGTGCAAGCCTGGGTGCCAGGAAATTAAATCTTCAAGAGCTTGAAGGGGCCGGTCCTTTTCAAATAATCGTCGCACGTGAGCCTTTCTTGGGGGGGGTTCTAGGCAGAACACAATAAGAAATATTACGTGTTGGATGGGAAATAAGCATCTGGTTTTGTTGTGTGTTCCTTGTAGTAGACAGAGACTGGCTCTACAATTGATTCCTAGTCCTAACCGGACAATAAGGGCCAGATTGTTGTCCTTTAATAAGACACAATTCAGGGTTGTCCGCTGGGAAATATTTGGAATTTTAAGTCGAACATTGTTAGGAATCAATCGGCTATTAGCACACTGTTTGCTTAATATGTGCCACAATTGCCTTTAGGATATGCTCTTTTATTTTGATACAGCAAACGATCGAATTGTGTTGAATGGAAATTGCAACATTTGTCTGAGCGATAGTGTTGTGTTCATTTGGATAGAGGGCAAAGTGATTATCATTATTATTATTATTATGAAATTGGACTGGTAGTGAAATTCAGGAACCTTCCATAATATTAACTTGTGCATAAAGACAAAGAAAAAATATAGTTTAAAACCCAACATATGTGTTTATTAGCGAAAATTTCTCTGTTAATATACTTTCTGTATCTTCCGTGTAAAAATGTGTCTTTCTTATGAAATCAAGTATAAGCGATGTCTGTCTGTCTACAACACAAACACACCCTTAGACATTTTTGCTCCAACTCCACGTCTCCGTGCACATAGCCAATCTCATTCTTGACTGACCCATTAATCCCTTCAATTCTCAACTCCCAATCCAAAACACGTTACGCTCATAATCTTATTCATGGTATTGAGTAATTTTTATTATTCTATCTTCCAGTCAATTCCAGTTCCAATGATTTGAAACAGACGTTTCCCGCCTTTCCGCTTATAAACATATATTTTTCCACAGAATATATTCTCACGTGCACGTGTGTGCTCTACCTGTTGGTGCACATAACTGATACTGAGCCCTCAATGCTCATGTACTGAAGTGATACCACAACTGAAACCGCACTGCAGTTACCGCTAAAGATGAGAGGATCAGCGCACTGCTGAAATTTATATCAAACGGTGCACAGTACACAGAACGCACTGCGGAATTGCACACAAATGGACCGTAACATGGAACACAAGAAGCACTGTACGTGTAACGTAACAGTGCGATGTGTTCCCGTAACCAGTGCTGCCTTGAAAAACAATAAATATTAATATTCCGAGTGCGTGAGTCACCTAAATTATCCACCACGCAAAGCGCCCTGCGGCCTGTCTGGTTCAACACTATTTTCCACATTATCACTTAAAATGCACGATTTCGTAAAAAAATTAATTAAACGGAATACCTATATATTGATTTTCTGTACAACTTTTGTGTGAAACATTTCTCATTCTAATAAGAATTCTGCGAGGCATAAAGGAAACTGAGTATCGGTCTTCAAGTCAAATACTCCTTAAATTTTTCGCATTTTAATGAACGGTGAATACTCTTGAAATATTTTCAAATAACTCACATAGTTTAAAGTTTCATGAAAATCGATCCAGTAGGAACCGAGTTATACCAAACAAGAATGACAGAACGGCATGACCATGTTATGAGTGGCTTTTGGTATTTTTGACATTGCTCTAATAAAAAAAACACACACATCGTCAATACACACAAATTATACTGCCATATTTGTGTTTAGACTGTCTTTATAACTGGGCTTACAATACGTTTGCCGACGGAATATGCCACAGAACATAAGTTGGTGTATTACAATTTTCTATCTTATTAATTATTTAACACACTACATACCGTATACAGCTGTTAAAACAGTACAAATGACAGATTTCATAGAGCAAGTCGGAGTTGTGAACAAACACATTCAGTTACACAGATATAATTCCTTTCACGGGTGTGTGTTTTTGTTTGTGTTCCAACGAATAAACACGGAAATATTGTGTTAGAACGGAGGCTGAGAGAGATATGTGGTCAGAAGGCAGAGGGAGTAGCAGGGGGATGAAAAATTTGCACAGTGATCAGCTACATGATTTGTACTGAACAGTGAATGGCGGGGGGTGGGGTACTGAAAGACAGCGGGACAGATGGGACAGGGAAAGGAACTGGAGAAATTAAAAATACACACACAATTTTAGTTGGAATCCGTGAGAGCAAAATGCACTTTGGGAGATCTAGGACTAGTTGAAAGGTTAAATTGAAAGGTGAGCAGTTGCATAATTTGTACTGAACAGTGAATGGTGGTGGGTGGTCAACTGAGAGAGAGTGGGACAGATGGGACAGGGAAAGGAACTGGAGAAATTAAATATACACAGATAATTTCAGTTGGAAACCGCGATAGGAAAATGCACTTTGGGAGATCTAGGTGTAGAAGAGAAGACAGTGTGATGAACTAGACATAATCGATTAAAATTCAAGTTGCCTTCCTTCCAGTAAAATATAATTTCATCGTTCGATATGTAATTTATGATAATTGAATAAAAAGGAACTGATTATTAAAAATCATTAACATTTTTTAAATTTAGACTGGATTATATGAAGTCAGTTGGACGTTAATTCTGCCCAATGTGCTTAGGGATTTTTATGTGTCTGTTGTTTCGTGACGTTTTATGTGTCTATTGTTTCGTGACGTTTTATGTGTGTGTTGTTTCGTGACTTTTCACGTGACCACTGTGGAAACGTTTCGAAATCGGAGTTGTGGTAAAGTTTGTAAATGGATACACTTATATCTAATTTAAACGTTACACGACAGACAAAACACAGCATTGACTATTTTGAAGAAACTGCAGCGTGGAAATACAGATCGAACACTTTAGACAGAATGTGGCGTGAGAACTGAGTTGCAAATGGGATGTTGAGGGAAATATGAAAGGGATATGAAATGTTAGTAGCGATAGGTAAAGGGATTCTGCTGGAAGTTACAAGAATATAATTGACAATTGCTGGGTAAATTTTGATGTAAGTATCAAGTGACGATTGATACATTATTTACATACACAGATGCCGGTGCATTACGAGGCGTATTCAGAAAATAAGTAGCGTTTCACTGTAAAAAAAATCGAATAATTTTTATAACATTTTATTAATATTAGATCCTATATTTTTCAAAATAATTTTCCTCATATTCGCCGCCATTATTGAGGCACTTAAGTGGCGAGGCACAAGTTTTTGTACACATAGAATGCGGCCGCCTGCGATGTTAGCCACTACTGACTGTGTCATAGAGTGGAGTCCTTGAAATATGACGAAAGTGAAGGGACAAATCAGAAATTGTGAAACGTCAGTCGTCACGCACTCTTTCGTTGATCTTACGCACCAAATCATCATTCACCAAAGATGGACGCCCACTTCGCGCCTCATCGTGCACGTTCTCTCGTCATTCATTGAACATCTGAACACATTTCCTAACCATGCCATCACTCATCGCATTGTCACCATACAGTTGACTGATCTGGTGATGAATCTCATTTGGTAGCACATTCGTAGCGTTCAAAAAACGAATTACAAACCCTATTTCATAGTCGGTGGCCCCTTCAATTGTCTTAAACACGTATAACGCAGAGGAACAAACATAAACATAACACGAATTTCACGAAATGGCGTCTGTAGCTTCTCAAATGGTATAGGAATTCAATTTTTATGCGCATACTGAGAGTCTTGATAATGCGCGAGAGATATTCGCAAGCGGTTTTACATTCCGAATAACCTATGTAAATGGGGAGAAATTTCCTTTTAATATTATCAACAATAATACATTTCGCTAATAATCCAGTATGTTCTCAACAAAACTGCTCAACATTATTTTCTCCATGCTGACCGCTATATAATTTTCAGGTTTCGCTGTAGTTTACCGCCTCCACCTTCACAGTTCAGGCAGTCTAAAACTTCAAGTTGTAAGCAATTAACAACAAATACCTAAAGGCACTAACCTTCACCAACAGAGCTGTACCAATCCGCACTGCAGCCAGCCCACTCATTACCATACATCTCAGTTCCAGACATTCGCACAATCTTCACCTACTGCTGCTCATTTAACTGGAAACGTAACACCGACGGTAACTTTGTATTGTGCATCACCTAATCACTCGATACAGTTGAGTTGTTAGGCTCACGTCTGTGCCGCTTTATCCCCACTGAAGGCCAGTTCATACCAACAAACACGCTGTGTGTACCCCACATCAAATCCTGACGTTTTGGAAGGGACAGAAATATTAGTTTTACAGGAATTCGAACCTGCGTTCGTCAGCACATAGCGTCGCCTGCAGTCAGATTGCGCAATTTTATTCAACAAATCTCCAGTTCAGAAAGTAAGTAACGTACTGACAGGTGGCTGCTGCGATCATTCTTGCGTTTTTATGTAACATTCCCTGACTGATTTTGGTGTTTTATATTTCAATTACTCATGACAGGATGTCAGTAAAGAGATAATAACTGAATGAATAACAGTAAGGTCAATACCATAATGAATGTTAGTAAGTCGACAATAACACTCTGAATGTGAGTAAGGAGTTAATTGAGATTAAATCTCAGTAAGGCGTTAATAAGGGAATTATTACCAGTGTGAGGAACAAACTTAATTTCTAGTACATATTTTGCTTAAATAAAATTATTGATTTCTCTAATACTGGTTCCAAAACCTTACGGTCCCGTTGCAAAGAGACCAAAATTTACGTGCACTTTGTGCCTCATATCAATTCATGGAATCCACTTTATTTGTTTAAGTTCCATATGGGCTATAGACTTACATTCTTAGTATCCTCTGGTTCCAAAATTGTTCGACAAAGAGGCGACAGTGTGAAGCAAAATCTTCACACTCACAGAGAATGTGGGCAGAGATTGCATCCTGTGCTCCACTTCAACACAGGATGAAGAGTGAATCTGATTGGGGCGGTGGGACTTTGGCCTGTATTAAAATAATGATAATATTAGTAATAATAATAATGTTTTTATGATTGCAGAAATAAGGCTCAACAGACGGCGTGATGTTGTTAATCACACAGAACAATCAGATGAAGTTTTTCCGGTAAGCTGCGGAACTGCACAGTACAGTGCGAATTTAATAGAGACAGCAGCAAATTGCAATACACAGTACAGATCAGCTAGCTGCTGCAGCAATGTCATTACTTAAAGTGCTGCAGAAGAGGGACACTGCGGGCTGATATAGACTCTCACTGATTTGGAGAAGCGCTACAAAATTACCACAATTTGCCAACTGCTAAGGCACAATTCGTGCTAAAAAATAAATTTCGAATATTTAAGGAAAGAAAAAACTTAAACAGAAATAAAAAGCATTTCTTAATAAACAGACATTTAAATTCGGTAAATTACAGTAACTTTGACATTCGTGTATCCGCTGCCATTCACTGTGATGTTTATCGTTTGATGGGTGTGACGCCGTGCACACTTGCAGACATTTACCTCCACGGGCGACGTAGAATTCTACGTCAAAATTCGAGCTAGGAGAATGATCATGGGAACGTCACGTTCCTCCAAAAGTTCCGCCAAAATGCACGGCGTCAGTTTCCAATAAATTTTACCTTCAGTTTATTAATTAAAGACTATTACGTTTGGCAGAGTTAAGTACAGTAGAGTGAAGTACGGTATATTACAGTACAGCACAGCACATTAAAGTACAATACAGTAAAATAGATTTCATTACTTTACATCAGAGTGCAGTAGAGTAGAATAGAACACAGCGCAGCTCAGTACAGAAGAATGCAGTACAGCACAGCACAGTACAATAGGGTAGAGTATATTAGAGTACAGTAGAGTAGAGTACAGCAGAGCAAAATAGAATAGAGCACAATATAATACAGCACAGAACAATACAGTACAATAAAGTATAATAAAGTACATCAGAGTACATTACAGTACAATAGAGAATACCAGAGTAACTTAAATGACAACACAGCACAGCACAAAACAATTCAGTACATTAAATTACACTAAAATACATTAAAGCACAATATATTAGAGTAGTGTATATTAGAGTACATTATGGCGCAGCATATTACAGTAGAGTAGAGTAGGGTAAAGTAGAGTACAATAGAGTACAGTACATTAAATTACAGCACAGCACAACACAGTAGAGTATAGTACAGCACAATACAGTACCGTAGAATACATTACAGTAGAGAAGAGTACAATAGAGTACAGTATAATAGAGTAGAGTATAGTAGAGTGTGTCTCCAAGCCCATGCCATTTGGAAGTTTTTGTTATGTCACATGAAGTGCTATCAGAAACTCCCTCAGTATCTACGAAATCTGAAATGTTACTTCTCGTTTTCCAATCCTTCCTGTATGTGTGTAATCACATGGTTGGTGCATTGCAGTTTCCGTGGACGTACCTGGTATATAGCCTGATTGTTATAGATGTAGGGAACATGCCCCAGTACTTCATCCCTGATATTACTGACCACCACATTTTGCATAGTTTCTAGCATGAAGGACAGTAGATTATTATGATGGTACCCTTTGGCCATAATATAGTTGACCCTCCCAGGTACATTATAAATGTCATCTTGTCCTGCCCCCAGGCTCTAGGTGCATTTCCAATTGCTATACAAGCTTTAATATGCATATAATTTTGGTATCATGCAACTGATTTTGACACATTTAGAATATCATGTTTAATTGTTTCTATAATACAGTCTGAATATGAATGTGTACAGCCTCCAAAAGGCATGTGGACTGTGCATGTCAAGTGCCCACTGCGATGAAAGTCACTTGGAGGTCTGTGTGATGTGCCAGACATTCTCAAAGTGTTTTGAAATTATGTGTGCTACAACTCGCAGGCAATGCCTTAATGTCAGGGTATGAAATCCCTTTATGTCACTTCTGACACCTAGGTTTTTCAAATTGCCTCAAGGTTTTTGTAAAATTTGTTTACCCCACCCATTTCGTGTAAATGTATTTCATCCATTGAGAAGAACCTGTTAAAACAAAATGCTGCCTTTTCTATTGCATTGGTTAATTCTGTGCTAAAAATATTGAAAACCCTAACTTACCTCCTTAATTCTTGAATGTTCCAAAGTGCATTTCATATAACACTGTCCAATAAGTGTGGGATAAATATAAAAGCTGATGTTTTATTTGAAGTAGAGGTTATACAAAAATTGTGGTCGTCCAATACACTGCTGTAAATAACACAGCTCTACAAATGCAGTGAATTTTTATGTAATGTATACATTAGCATACAAATAATTGTTCTTTCTACCACAATATATCCTGATGCTTAACCTTTGTGTTTTTTCCCAGGGTATACTGAAAGAGCAACTTCATGTACAGAGTGGTGAATGCAGATATTCCTCTCATATGCATAGTGGTGAGCGACCTTATTCTTGTGATGTGTGTAATAAGGCATTCAGTAAAAAGAGCTACCTGATAGTACATCAACGCACACATACTGGTGAGCAACCTTATAATTGTGAAGTTTGTAATAAGGCATACAGTCAAAAGAGCAATTTGAAAAGTCATCAACATACTCATAGTTGTGAACGACCTTATACCTGTAAGGTCTGTAATAATACATTCTTTAATAGGAGTTATCAGATACAACATGAACGCATGCACAGTGGTAAGCAACCTTATAATTGTGAAATATGTAATAACGCATTCAGACATTGGATCATGAAAACAAACGTACTACTTTAGAATATAAATATGCATAAAAAATATACTGCAGTGACTGTTAAACAATACTGTACGAAGTGAGGGCAGAGTTACACCTAGCTTATGTTATTGTGGTGCTGAACTTATGTAAATTGGCTGTGAAGCTTAAGGTTTCATAACTTCAGACTATTCAAAACATTATATTACTGTCCAACATTTACTGAGCAGTTAAGCTTAAGGGTTTTAGTTAGTGTTTTAGAAAAAGTGCATAATAACCATATTAATTATCTTCAGTATTTGATGTAAAATCCTTCCTGAAATTTTCAAACATAGAGTTTTAAAATGAATTCTTTTTTAAGAAATGATGTGTTTTTTTCCCAATGCTAAATTGGAATGAGTTGTATTGCTCAACACTTTGCCATCGGGCCACGTAGAAAGACGTGATTGCTCCCCCATGCATTTTTTATGGCTCACGTCTTTCTAAGTTTTGTTGATGATGTCCTGCACTTGTGTTTGTCAGCTGGTCTTGCTCACTTATCGCTTCAAGGTTATCAACAGCTTGATGCAGGAATCTTGGGTCTGAAGTTAAATCAGACCGTTTGTGATCCCCTATTTTTAGAATCACAATGCTACAACAAAGGGACCTCTCATTCAGGTACTCTCTCTGTTTTCCTTCAATTGCAATCATGGCTTTGCATAGGAATGTTCTGCAAGAGGACGATATTTTGTGTGAGGTGTATTTGTATACACATTCTGATGTCTCTGGTTATAGTGATAATGAAAGTTTGGACAGTGACAGTGACTTCCCCACAACCAGTTCACGTAAACAATTGAGATCTTCTACTGGTCCACTGACCCCACAATTTCCTCACCCATTTTTCCTCACATCTATCGACGATTTTTATAACAGTGTGAGTTTGGCTCAAACATTGCTAGACAGAAACGTGAGGGTCTGCGGCACTAGAAGAACTAACAGTTGCATTCCGATTGACCTAGAACATCAAGGCAGATGCTTG
>Ga0123352_10018947_pt1 | contig 10971 bp, 5 predicted proteins | sample TergutLab28metaG_FD_89700 | JGI IMG/M metagenome (GOLD analysis project Ga0123352, IMG submission 89700) | Labiotermes labralis P1 segment gut microbial communities from Petit-Saut dam, French Guiana - Lab288 P1 | ecosystem: Host-associated > Arthropoda: Insects > Digestive system > Gut ... | reverse complement strand
TCAAAACAGTAACAAAAACTTGTCTTTTTTCCGCTATACGTCTCAGTACTTTTGCTACGCAAAAGCCGCCTTTGGCGACCGCCCTTCTTGGCGGTACATATCAAAAGAACCTTACCGTACCTTATGGGTACGCTAAGAACCTTTTTCCTAGTCTAGCGAAAAAAATTCTGCGTTTTTCTGTTACTGTTTTGAAAGGATACGAGTATATACGGCATCGACTCTTTTGATTTTATAGCGACCGAAAGGGTATTATCATGGGTTTATTGTCAGCACAGCATTCTCGCCTATAGCCATGTAATCCCTCGCTCCAAGGCTTTGAACAAGCGTACCTTCTGCTATAAATGTTCCCGGGTTTATTACACGGGCATAATAGTAGTATGTGCGCACACGGTCTCGCCCGTTATGATCGAAGAAAGTTATGCGCTGCCCTTCTGATGTAGCATGAGCCCACCATCCCGGTGTGCTGCTATGATTTCCAAATCTTGCAGAATTTGGCACATGAACAAGCCCTGCCGGTAGAAAGTCCGTTATTACATATGTGCCGTGAAGCGATGTTGAAGAGTAGTCTATCGTAATTGATACACGGACTAAATCGCCTTGTTCAAAGGTAGCGGCTCTTGTGTTTGTTCCCGCTTTAAAAAACTCTCGGCGGATATCTAAGCTGCTTTCAACAGCTTCAATTTCCTCAAGTGGTGTGCGTACGACGGAAACTGCGCCTACTTCTCCAGTTATGGATATCAAGTTAAACTCATGCATATTTGCCGCAGGTATTCTTAAACTGAAATTGCCGCCATGCATTAAGTCACGGGTTACTGTTTCTCCAAAAAGCCTATAGGTAATGCTTGCGGCTTCTGATGTATGATTCTCAATTTTATGTGAGATAAGTTTAAGCTGTTCGATATTCATAAGCAGTGTAACAGGGCGGTTTCTTGCGGCATAGTTATGCAATCCTAAAGCTTCAGGCTGTCCTAGCTTGGCTGCTAAAAGCGCAGTAATTGAAGTTGCCTCTAAGTTGCTGCTGCGGTTCGTTGTTGCGTTTATACGGTAGTATGGGGCAATGCGCTGTATGTTAGGCGCAATATGCCTATCATAAATATCACGAGCGGTTTGTTTGTCACCAATCGCCGCAAAACCAAGAGCAATATAAGTTATATTTCTAGCTGACAGCCCGGTAGTTTCAATTAAAGCGGCATAATTTTGTAAATCAAGCAATACAGGATCACCAAGCACTGCAAGACCGTACATTGCAATTATTTTATTGTCTGTTGGCGAGTTATTAAAGATATTTCGCAAATATCCCCTTAGCGCAACTATGTTAACATCATCCAAAATAAATGGAAGCAGCATCACAGTCGTTTCAAGATCCGCATCAGCATGTGGCAGGATTGCTATGCCGCCGCTTTGTGTTTGATATTCAAGTATGTTAAAATTGCCTGCTTCACCAAACAAAGCAACATCCGGGAAGTGGGTTTGTATTAGCCGTGTAGCTTCTCTCCTTGCTACAAGCCCTTCAATTCGATCTCCGCTTCTCCATATATGCCTTAGGTTGAATAAATCACTTAAAAATTGTCCTCGTCCAAGGTCAGTAAACGTAATATTTGTTAAGCCGCCGGGGTTTACAGCAAATACAGTATCCGACGTTACCTCATAAAAGATTGCAGTATCTATCAGTCGATGAGAGTTTACGACTTGATACGAATGCCTAACAGCATCGCTGTAACCGCCGACAGTCGCACGGATAACGATTGTGCCAAAACCCTCTGTTGTCATTTCCCAAAGCGGGATGTTAACACGTTCAAATGAAACACCTGTTGCTCTGCGAATATCCAATGGTGTACTTTCACGCCAAACTTCAAATATTACTTGTTCACCGCCGGAAAGGCTTGTGCCAAATGCATTTACACCAATATACGGGCTGTCTCCTACAAGAAACATGCTGTTAAGTGTGTAGTGTAAAAACATTGGCTGTGTAACACGGATATTTTTAATGCTGTTGCCTGCATATAAATCATCACTAATAGCGGATATGGCTGCACGCCATGATGTAATATTATCAGGAAGCCTAAATGTAAAGCTTGCTTCACCCCTTGCGTTAGTGCGCAAACTTTTAAAAATTGCAGTATCTTCAAATATTTCACGAATATTTGCGGATCCGCCGCCGGAATCTTCCATATCGGCTGATTCCGCCATAGCCGTAGGCGCCATCATTGCAGAATCTGTGCTTCCACCTGCAAATCGTGCTGAGGCATACATGTTTTGTGATTCAAGATCTTCTATACCGTCGCTTACAAATGTCCTGTGCGTCGCAAGGCTAAATCTTAAATTATCGCTGATTCTTCCATACAGCATCGCAAGCGTATCAACCGTATAGTCCATAAGTGAGAACAATGCTTCGTCAACAAGGCTGACGTTTACGTTAGCGGCTACGGGTCTTCCGTTTAAATCTGTTACGTTTACTGTAACAGTTGCCATGCTGCCCGGTCTGTATGTTTCCTGACATGTTGAAATATTAATGTTAAGTTTTCGCTCTGTAGGGTTAAAAGTTAATCTCTGTGACATTTGCCCGCCGGCTGTATACGTATGCCCGTTAAAGTGATACGCAAATACCTGCGCATTTGGCACATGTCTTTCGCTAAAAATAAAGCTCAGAGGGTTTCTTCCAATATGGTAACTTAATATTCCATCTTGCACTACGACAAACAGGAAGTTACCTTGTGCCACAGCTTCCGAGCCGCGCATTATCGTAAGCTCGACTTCATCACCGATATCATAACCATCGGTATTTGCGCCGTACAAAAACAACCTGTCGTCATTTGCACTCTCAAAAAACCATGACCAGTCACGCCCGATAAAAACATTAAACGTCATATTACGACCATTGCCGTCTCTTGTATTAAGCCGTGCGATATAACTTGCATTTTCACGGTTAGGTACTTGGAAATTTCTTGTTGCTGTGCCGTCCGACCCGGTTATAAGCTCAAATCTTTCAACCGATCTTTCGCGGCGTTCGTGTCTATACCATGGAACTACTTGTCTTGTGACATGATTATACCGCTGTCCGTCACGTATACGCACCCAGTAAACTTCAATGATTTCTACAGATATTCTTTGCCCGGTTGTTGGTGCGCTTAAAAAATCTCCCCAATGCTCTGCCGTTCCATCGTTTATGCGGTCTAAAGTTATACCGTGAACATCTACGGAAAGAGTTGCATCTCTTCCATCACGACTCGCACGTGGGTTAACATCTATGTCGTTAACAAAAACACGCACAGATTGTTCTTGATGTGTCCATCCAATTTCCGGTAAGGTTGCTTCTGCTGTAAAATTCAAAGCCCTTTCCCCTTGAGCGGAGGCATTCTCAGCAGTTGGTCTGGCTGATAGTTCAATAATGCCATCAACGTTAGTCCGTCGCTGACCACTTCCGGGGGCTCTTAATTGCCAGCCCCAAAATCTGTATGAAATATCAAGATCAGGCACAGGAGTTCCTTCAAAAAATTCTGTTCTTGCTGTGAAATTAACTTCCTCACCTGCGAATATGGCGTTTTTATCAGACGACACAATCAGTTGATAAGGCGGCTTAACGTAATCCATAACATTGAAAAATGTAGAGCTAAGCACGATATCTCCATGAAAAATAGCGAGCTCATAAAAGCCGGGGCTTAAATTAGGCAAATGAATTTCGCCGTAATAAGAACCGTTAACAACCGGGATATTTTGCCTATGAAGCGTGTCCTGCTCAGGTGAGCGGTGCCATGAATTTTCCCTTAAAACAGCTGTTACATGTGTGATATTTTCTTGCTGCCTGCGGTTTTGAGCAAAGCCCCAAAGTGAAAGCGTATCACTTCGTTGAAAAAGTGTACGGTCAAGCTGTAAAACAGTCCAATAATGATTATTTGCAGTATGGATATTCATTCGAGGGCTAAAATCCCAATGATCTAAGCCAATGTCCCAACTGTGCCCGAAGCCTCCGTGGAATGATTGAAATGCGCCGGAATGCGCAAAAACAACGTTTTCTCTGCCGTCTGCGGCAGTAACTATCAAATATTCCCCGGCTGACAACATACGGTCAATAACGGCGATACCGTATTCGCTTGTTTCAAATGTTCTACCTGTTATAGGATCGTAGACTGCTGCTGAAACTGTCGGCAGACCGGTTGACATGTCATTAACCCAAACAATAGCTTTGCTGTCATCAGCAATCACTTGAACGGCCAAATCTGTAATTTGGATAATCATTTGATCTCTTGAATCACCGGATGTTGCATCAATCACGTAAAACCCCGGCGGTAAACTTATAGGGATTGTAAATGACTCGCTTCTTCCCCATGAATCAGTGCGGTTTGTTCTTGGGCGTGATGCATCAACATTTGTTAAGCTTGATGTATCAATAAATCGGTCTTCTTGCCAAATTATTGACCATGAATGTGTTCCCGCAAGGCGGTTAGCTGCGGAAATTGCTTGTTCACGGTTGTCAATTCGATAAGTGCTGATATTTAAAACATCACGTGCGCCTTCCCTGTTATGCTGATGCCAAAAACCTACGCTTGGATTTGAAAAAGTTGGAAATTCAACAATACGGTTGTGGAAGCTTATATTCCAACTATGATTTCTCTGTGTTTGCACAGTCTCTTGGGCAGTTTCAAACGAAAAAATAAGGTCATTTGCAATAGCTTCACTAGTACCGGGCGCACTGATTCCGGAACTTATTGTCACTGTGTAAATTTGACTATGTTCGAGAGGATTAGTTGGCGCAAAAATTGTTGTGGAATCACGATGAATAAACTCACCTTCCACATTTGGATAAATCCTGAAATGGTCTGAAATGTTAATGTTATCGCCAATTGAAAATGATACTTCAATCCCTGTGCGGACAGGCACGTTTGTCGCTTGGTTACGTGGAAGCGTTGATGTTATCTCAAAGCGTACAGCCGTTTGAAAAACCCAAGTAATATCTTCACCATCATTACGGTTAAGCCTTAAAACATATACGCTGTTTGGCGTTAATGGGACTATTGGGGTGACTATAAAAGTGTTAGAATCTTCACGAGTTAGTGTAGGGTGTGCTTGCCCATCTATAGAAATTGACGGAGTTCTTGTACTGTAGCCGTCAGGGGTACGCAGTACGAATGAGCTTAGCGTGTTAATCCCTGAAAGGCTGAGCAGCGTGGGTGCTAAAATATAGCCGTCCCTTGGAGTTTGTCCGGCGAGAATGTCGCTTATCACAAATGATCCAACCGTTTGTCCTTCGATAGATTGAATATTTGATGAGTCAAATGTATGATCTGATGCAAGAATCTCGTTCATTTCGTCGCCTCCTCTGCCGGGAAAAATAAGGATAGATGTAATTGTTAATATGATCGCTAAAGCAATGGAGATGATTTTTTTCATAGCTACACAACCTTTCGGGTTCATATGTTACAATTATATGACGTATTTGTGAAGAGTTTTGTTCCAACTTTTTTTATTGAAATTGAAAAATGTTTGTAAGATTTCAATTAGGAATGATGGCGATAGCAAATTACACGTTTTGACCCTTCATGCGTTTGTCGTGCAATTAGGAATAGCTATGGTTGTATTTTGGGGTTATTTTTGCTATAATATGGTTTCGGAATTTATTTTGAAGGTTAATCGGAGGCGTAACTCGTGTATAAAATGCTTGCTTGTGACCTTGATGGCACGCTTCTTAACAGCTTTAGCGACCTTGCTGAAAGCAATATTTTTTACATAAAAAAGGCTGTGGAAAACGGCGTTAAAGTAATTTTATGTTCCGGGCGTTCTCCTGCATCTTTAAAAAGGTTCGAGGAATTATTTGGTCTGACAAAAGCGGGATGTTATGGGATTGGGCTTAATGGGTCAGTTGTTTATAAATGTGACACACGTGAGATAATAAACGAAGTCTGGTTTGAAGACGGAGTCGCTGAGAAAATTATAGGCAGTCTTCGTAAATTTGAGGTTGATCTTCTTGCATATCATGGATGTGATTTATATGTTGAACAAATAACCCCGGTTATTTCAAACTACGCAAAAAAAAGCGGGATTAACGTTAATATGGTTGACAACCTTGAAAAAGTTGATGTCCGCCTTTCAAAAGTACTTGTTAAGGGTGATTTTGAAGTTTTATCAAGTGCTTGCAAATACATGGAAGATAGGCTGTATGATAACGCAAATATGTTTTTCACAGGAGAAACAATGCTTGAATTTACAGATATCAAAGCAACAAAAGGCAACGCACTTATATATGTTGCCGGTTTGCTTGATATTGACATTAAAGATGTTATAGCCGTTGGTGATAATGAAAATGATATATCAATGCTTAAATCCGCAGGGCTTGGAATTGCAGTTCAAAACGCAAAAGATAAAATAAAGCAATATGCGGATTATGTAACCGAAAAGACATGCATAGAAGGTGTGCTGGAAGAGATTGTGGAGAAGTTTGTCTTTTAGTGCGCAGGATATCTGGGAGTAATTAACTTGAACCTGACAAAAAAAGTAAAAAGATTCGGAAAAACGGTATTTTTTGAGCTTAAAGCTGCCAACAGAATGAATCCAAATATCATGATTTTTGTGATGTATGGAATGCTGTTTGACTTAGGCTTAAATATTTACAGACCCTTTGCCGCAAAATATTTAATACGTATCGGTGGCGATGCATTTCATATAACGCTTCTTAATGCGCTTCCTTGGCTTGCCGCTTCGTTGGTTTTAATTCCGGGTTCGTTTCTTCTTTCGAGAGCAAAAAACAGCAAGCGGGCTACCTGCATGCTAATATTTTTAAGTCGCCTGTTGCTTTTTCTTGCTGTTTTTATACCCGCTTTACCGCCGCTCTATATGCCTTTTGCATTTATCGCTGTGATAACGCTGCTTCACATACCCGAGGCTTTAAGCCAAACATCTCTTCAATCAGTCGTAGGAACTGTTTTAACGGGAAATCAACGCCCGGTTGCTATCGGGATAAGGAATAAGTTTGGGCATCTTTGTGTTTTGATTGCAAGCATTACAACAGGGTTAATAATAAGTTATGTTCCTTCGACAGAAGAACAGACACTTTTGCTGTATCAAATCTTTTTCGTTATAGCGTTTTTAGTTGGGCTTTTAGAAGTGTATACGTTTAGCCGTTTCAAACTGCCGGAAAAGGCGGAAAATTCTGAAGTTTCAAAGCGTAAGTTTTCTGATATATTAAAAACCGTTAAAGATAAGCGGTTTATGAGATTCACAATTACGATAATGCTATTCCATGTGCCATGGTTTGGGCTTTCTCCGCTTTTTGCTATTTTGCAAATAGAGAGACTTGGCGCAAACGAGCTGTGGATTGCATTAAGTGCGGCGGCAACCGGAGTTAGTGCCATTTTAAGCGCATCATTTTGGACAAAATTTATTAACAAACGCGGTAATCATAAAGCACTTGCTGTAGCAACTTTTTTAATGGGTGTATCTGTTCTTACATTTATGACAGCTCAAAGTGCTGAGATGCTTGCGGCGATATCACTTTTCGCAGGTTTTTGCATGATGGGAACAACTACTACGATATTTAACGGGCTTTTAAGTGCAACACCTGATGAAGACAGGATGACATATATTGGAGTTTATAATTCGCTTATAAATGTTGCGCAATTTACCGGTCCTTTCGTGTCACTTTTATTGTTTAACATGGTTGGGCTTATGTGGGCATTGGCAATTATTGCCGTCCTTAGAATGGCGGCAGGCGGGCTTATTTATTTTATTAATTCAGGAAAAAAGGAGAGAATATGATGGATCAAAGAAACGAAATTTTAGCTCATAATTTAATTAACTATTCATGCCGAGTTAAAAAAGGTGAAAAGGTGCTTATCGAGGTTAAAGGCGTTGATGCAATAGACCTTGGTAGACATTGTGTTAAAGAAGCATATAAAGTGGGCGCACTGCCTTATATCAAACTTTATTCAGAACAACTGGACAGAGAAATTCTTCTCGGTGCAACTAAAGAACAAACAGATTTCCTTGCGGAAGTTGATAGGCTTCAAATGAAAAATATGGATGCTTATATTGGTATCCGTGCAACTCAGAACATTAATGAGAACTCGGATATCCCCGCTGACAAGATGGAAATTAACAAAAAACACTATCTATCACCTGTCCATTTCGAAGAAAGACTTAGCAAAAAATGGGTAGTTCTTCGTTATCCAAACCAAAGCATGGCACAGCTTGCCGGTATGAGTCTTGAAGCTTTTTCAGAATTTTATTATAACGTCTGTAATCTTGATTACGGAAAAATGGACAAGGCTATGGATTCGCTTGTTTCACTTTTGGATCGCACTGATAAAGTGCGTATAACAGGCAAAGGCACTGACCTTTCATTTTCGATAAAAGGAATAGGTATTGTAAAATGTGCTGGTGAATGTAACATACCTGATGGTGAAGTCTACACTGCACCTGTTAAAGATTCTGTTAACGGTGTTATAACTTATAACGCCCCATCGTTATATGATGGATTTACTTTTGAAAACGTAGTTTTAACTTTTGAAAATGGTAAAATAGTTGATGCGTCAGCTAACGATACAGAACGTCTAAAAAAGATTTTTGATGCTGACGAAGGCGCAAAATATATAGGAGAATTTGCAATAGGCGTTAACCCATATATTTTAAAACCTATGACAGATATTTTATTTGACGAAAAAATAATGGGGTCTTTCCATTTCACGCCGGGAAATTCTTATGATGATGCGTCTAACGGCAATAAAAGTTCTGTCCACTGGGATTTGGTATGTATTCAAACGCCTGAATTTGGCGGCGGAGAAATGTATTTTGATGATGTTTTAATTAGGAAAGACGGAATGTTTGTGATACCGGAGCTTGAATGCTTAAACCCTGAGAACCTGAAATAGAGGTATAATGAATAATGGAACGGAAACAGCTTTTAACGCTTTTGAAACCGCATATTTTAATAGCGGCATTTTCAGCGATATTGATTTTTTGCAGCCAAGCCATTGCCCTTTTGGGCTTTGGTTCGGCTTTTGCTTGGATATTTCTTAATTTTCCGGCGTTTTTAATATCTTTACTGCTTGTCAGCTCTTTATTGTTTGTGGTTTATTCTACTACCGGAAGCTTTGTTTTCTCGTCGCTTTTGCTATCGGTAGTTTTTATGTTTGTTTCAATTGCGAACTACTTTAAAGAGCTGATAAATGGATTTCCGCTAGATTTAACTGATATAAATTGGATAACGTCGGTAGGCGGGCTTGTAGGCTTTATTCCTTCACATATTAGAATTGATTCTCGGATATTTATTGCCCCGGTTGTGCTAATTTTAGCTATTACGGCTGCGGCTTATTTGTTAAGAGGGGCAAAACCGTTTGTCAAGATTCGCTTTGTATCTGGCTGGTTTTGCTTTGTTTTGTTAATATTCGCCTATTTTCTTCCGGCGACGGAAAGCAGGGCAGGTGTTTTTTATATTGATGATGATTTGGGGATATTTTTAAGTGTGTTCGAAATGAGCCGTGAACTTAGGTTTATATCTAACATTGAAATTGAATATATAGGGGATGTTTTTGAGTTTTTTGATGCTGAATTACCGATTGAAGATGTGATAGAGGAAGAAGAAATCCCGATTGCTCCAAATGTTATTCTTTTTATGTCTGAAAGCTTTTTTGATATTACAAGGTTAGACTATGTTGAATTTTCGAAAGACCCTTTAAGCAATTTCCGAAGGCTTAGCCAAGACTTCCCAAGCGGAAGGTTTGTTTCTAACGCATTTTCAGGAGGAACTGGATTTGTCGAGATGGAAATTTTCGTCGGAATACCTCTTTCGGTCTTAAATTGGGGAGATACGTTAACGACACTTCCTGATATGAGCGTTTATTACTATATCCCTTCGATTGTCCGTGAGTTTAGAAATAACGGATTCCATACAAGTTTTATTCACGCATTTGACGACCACTTGTATAACAGAGATGTAACAATGCCTGCTATCGGGTTTACTGATATATATTTTGACTTTGACTTCCCTGAAGATGTTGAAATTAAAGGCGGATATATTTCAGACAGAGCTCTTGTTTACAAAGTTATCGACCGTTTCGAGGCAAACAGACATAGAGGACCTCAGTTTATATATGCGTTATCAATGCAAAATCATCAGCCGTTTAACGAAGAAAAATACGAAGGTCTTGAGTTTGATATAAGCGCAGCAAGTGACAAGTTAGATGAGCACTCGCAAGGCGTTTTTAATGCATTGCTATATGGAATATATGATGCTGATGCCTCTTTAGGGCAAATAGTTGAATTTTTTGAGAATATCGACGAGCCGACGATTATCATATTTTTAGGCGATCACTTGCCGGGGCTTACTATTGACCAGGAAAATTCAATATATTCAATTCTTGATTATGTTAGTTCTTCAAGCCCGCGGGATTGGGATACGAATGAACTTAGGCAAATGCTTAGCACTGATTTTATTGTTTGGAATAATTTCGGGGCTGAGCTTGATGTTCCTTTTGAATCAAGCACTATCCGTTTAGGCGTTGATATCCTTAGATGGGCAAATATTCCAAAAAATAGATATTTTACGATACTTGAATGGTTTTCGCATTATGTGCATATATACCGTGACCGTATTTTTATAGGAAGAGACGGCACAGCGTATCATTCCCCGCCGGAAGAATATGACGATATACTGCGTATTTTTAGCACTCTTGCACGGAATATAGTTTATAATGGGCATCGTATTGATTAGCGAGGTTTATAGCGTATAGATACCCTTGCAATACAATGTACAACACGGTTTTGAGTTGGAAATTTTTATTCCTGCCTTTGTCAAGGCGTACCGGGAAGAAGCCCGGCGGCGCAGCCGCTTTTGTCGTAGAAAAAAGTACTGACAGTCCTTGCCTTACATCGGTAAGGCTGCGGTCTCTTTTCGTGGCAGGAATAAAAATTTCCGACTCAAAACTCTCCGACCTAAAGCCGCTAAAAATTCGTTTATTCGAAATTTGAGGTCGCAGGTCG
>Ga0123352_10018943_pt1 | contig 10973 bp, 9 predicted proteins | sample TergutLab28metaG_FD_89700 | JGI IMG/M metagenome (GOLD analysis project Ga0123352, IMG submission 89700) | Labiotermes labralis P1 segment gut microbial communities from Petit-Saut dam, French Guiana - Lab288 P1 | ecosystem: Host-associated > Arthropoda: Insects > Digestive system > Gut ... | reverse complement strand
GTACCAACTCTGTCACTTGAACAATAAATACCGGTATTAGAAACAGTACGTACACGTAATATCTCTTTCTTATCAATAATTTTGCGGTTGTACATTCAAATAGCTCTATCTCGGAAACCGTTCGGAATAGGGCACATGTTCACATAAACATTTTTGCTTAGAATGACCGATACTGTGACCTCCCAGAATATTGACCTTTCCTCCTGGGACACCCTGTGTAAAGCATTGAAACTTGGTACATGGTTCAGTTACTCGAGGAAGTGTATCGACAACCATAATAATAATTTCAATGCGGGCGGAATCATTGTTGACCTCCAACGTTTAAGAGTGTTTTTAATTAAATACGTGGAAAATATAAAAATGTCTAGCACTGTCATATGTAAAGAAGGCTAACCGTTGTAGTGTATTGCTGTCATCACACCTTGTAATAAATTTACGATAGGTGCATTATGAAAAGCTGTGTGGCGTTTCAGACGAGGAGCGTCCTCGCTCAAAGAAAATCAGACATTCCCTCCAGCATACAATGAGCCGAAACAATATAAACAATAGGAAGAGAGAGAAGAGCAGTAGCCTGTTTCTAAAGAAACTGCTTTCATGCCTGCTGCAAGGATTTTGCCCATTCATTGTGGCTTCAGAATCTGAAAGATACGCTTCATTGATGGTGTAAGCATTATAATTTGAAGACCAGTCGTAACTGGGATGATAAACCATGACGTTGGTTTGCAGACCGCGATACAGAAGGAATCAGATTTCAAGTACAGAGTTCACACTAATGCTCATTTATTTTCTGAAGAGACAAGTTACCATTTAATACAAATAGATCTGACTCATATAGGATTAAAATTACGTTTGTTTTTGTAGTGCTAAAGTACCCGTTTGGACTTCGGTGTCCATTTTAGCAATTTTGTAACTATGAAATTTAGTTATAATTTATGTTAATTAGTGCGGAAGTTAGGAATGATTGGAGCTGTACCTGTACTCCTGATTGCTTTAGTGGCGGCATGCATGGGGAAAACTCACGGGTATAAACATTTATTTCAAGTATTGTTCAAATGTTCTGTTCAACGTGCCAGCCTTGCTCCGGAGCTCATTTTAACTAACCATTCTGGACAAGATTGCTTACAACATGAAATGAGATGTACGAACTTTCAGTTGAGAGTGTTTGCTATGACATTTTTTGTTGTTTTGTGGTAGTAATTATACTGAATGTTTACAACTTAGTATATGATAGATAATTACATATACCTAAGAATAATGGACGAAGACCATTAAGGAGGCGAACGTCCGCATTGGACTGTAGTGCCATCGAGGAAGAAGAAGAAGAAGAAGAAGAAGAAGGGGAGGAGGATAATAATAATAATAATAATAGCAATAATAATGGACACAAATGCGACGTCTTTTATAGCGCCTGTCCTACAGACCAGGCTCACTTGGTGTGAGACAATAGGAGGAGGATCCTCGCAACGTATAAAAATTACTTAAAGAGTGGTTAGTAATTTCATAAATGGTTATTCTACTAATCCATCGCAGTTATATACGAAGCACTTCAAAGAGAGAGAGAGAGAGAGTATGTGTGATGTAACGTTAAACGTTTATTTAGAATCTTTGTTACTGTCCCAGGGTTCCTACTTGCGCAAGCACTGTACTGGACGCTGCAAAGCTCGCAAAACGAAGTGAATCGAATTTTTCGTTGCCGTGGCATACTGCAACAAGCGCTGCCGAAGGAAGTCGAACACGAAGAGTGCCCAGCATCGGACTTAAATTGTGATGACAAAATTCGTGGAATGCAGCAGAATATCCTATGAACATTTCGTTCTGTTGTGGCATGACTGAAATAGTGTCTGTGTTAATGGCCCGTTAATTTTCTGTTAAATAGGTACAGTCATGGCTAAAACTATCATCATTGTATTTTAAATTAGACTGCGCAGTACCGGTAAAAATGTAACACAGCAACTTCAGTAAGATTTTGGCAGCTCCCCCCTCCCCCCAGCCCCTCTCACCTCAGACGGTTCTGCGGCTTATGAAGTAAGATAGCTTTTCCTGTTTAAAATTGTTTAAAGTAAATAATACAAATTAACAGTTAATTAGTCATTCTAAGCGGCAACCGGCGTATCGTAGCCGATACAGTGGGTAGGCTGTGGGGCGGTGATTCAGGTTATTTCTTCCGGTAGGGCAAGAGAATTTTCTTTCCTACGAAACGTCCAAACCTGCTGCGGTACCCACCTAGCTGTCTGTTCGGTGGGTGAGTATCGTTTCGCTTCGTTTTATGTTAGTGTATGCTGGGCTGACAGAAAGTATCACATTTGATTTGATTGTTTACGTAATATCCGTCATGTTTTCGGTTATTTCTGGGGCGCCGATTTAGTCTTACACAGTTTGTTCTAACAATACCTCGCCGAACTGAATCGAGGCTTTTATGACGAAGCAACTCAGAGAACATTTTGGTGACATTTTGTACCTTCATTGGGTTTCCATTCGGTTCGGTTTAGTGTGCCACTGACGTTGCTTAAACGTTTCAACGATACAGAAAGTGAAAGCACCGAATAAGTCACATTCGACGGAGGCTTGGGGCATTTCCTGCTGTAATGACATATGGCACTGTTGTCTTTTAGCAGTACGTACTGTAATAAAGAAGCACGTAGTACTTTACACAGTCGAACCCGGTTATAACGACATCGCCTAATGCGACCCCTCGTCTATAGCGTCAGATATACTGCGGTACGAATCAGTTCCTCACAGTTAACCATAACATTATACACCTCGGTTAGAACACACTTCGTTTATAAAGACACATGGTGTTATAAAGAGTTCGTCTGTACTGCGAGTGTAGCACGCCAGCACATGTGTGCTGTAAATAATTGGGTGTCGTATATTCTCAGGTATGTTGAACAGCAGTCATCCAGGCTTTCTGTTACAATGAACTGTGTTGAAATATTGAAAATGGTGAATTGTCACGACAGTTTAATGACATAAATTTCCGTTGAACAGTGATCTGTGTTATTCATTTCAGTGGCTTCACATACCGAATGCTTGAAGCGCCACGAAGCAGCGAAATGTCGATGAGGATACATTGTTTCTTGCACTATAAAATACCGGTTACGGCTGTAGTGACAATGGATCCGTATACTGACGTTTCAGTAGGTCAATTGTGCGGTACCAGTCGAACGAGCGATGAGGTTACATTTTCTACGTTATATTGTAGCCACATGTCAGAATACATGCAGTTTCGGAATCGGGATGGATGACAACACGCACTTTTGTTTTTGTTGTTTGGGTTTGCTTCTCTTGCAGTAGGACATAGATACTGTGTAAACCAAAGTTATACATTGAGGGATGCTAACGCGTATTCCTATTAGGTACAAATTGTTACGTAACTCAGCCCAAGTCTGACTGCAGTCCATAGTTTTGTAAACATCCTTGCTGTGGTATAATTTAACATACACGTGCCACAACGGCCTTCTTTCCTGCGCGCAGTTTACCAATCCCCCCCTCCCAGCCCCGAATCCATTGATAAAACCCGAGTAAACGACTGTGCGGCAATGCGACTTAAAACCAAACATTTGTTATCGTCAGAACAGTGTGAAGAGTCGTAGATGTGGCACAAGAAGTTCTTATCTTCTGTTAACCACGCGTGCGATTTAATCTGCTTTATTTGTAATGCGACTACGTCCGATTTCCGCCGTGGTCGTTCTGGTAAAAACTCGCCAGAACAGGCATCGAGGGTCGCAGAACAACTAGGCGGAAACACAGAACTGGAGACCACTGAACAAAAGGACTGTTTTGAAAATACATTGCTATCCTCGAAGTTGCTTAGGCTCTGGTGCCTGAATGTGCGTGTTGTTTCAACGAACATTCATCGCTACTGCTGTAAAACAAGGGAGAGGAACAAGTATTGAGCCAATAAATCGATTATGGTCTGTGGCCTTTGGTTTACAGAATGTTCGAAGGGTTTCAGGGGTTCCGCGAATCCCTTTATTAAGGACGCGTTTTAATTTTACGGAATTTGAATAAGTCATAAGACTGTTATGTCGATAACAGTAGTAGGGTGTTGCTTTAACTGAGCGGGACATTGAACTGGCACTGCCGGTTTCGGGCGTGTATTGTATTTACCAAAGCCCGTGTGAAGCAGTGGTTGAACATAGAGAATGCAACGAATTTGTTGAAAATGTGCTCGCAAACGTGACAACCCACAGTCAAGGTCAAGCCAGCAAATTAATTTCCATTATGTTTTGATTTTAGTGTTCGATTATATTTTACTGTAATTTTAGGTAAGCGATTTACCAACACTGACTACTAATACCACTGTTTTTTAAGGAGAATGGTACTTTGAATGTGTGTTGTAAACTGAATAGTACTTATTTCCTTAGAGCAGTGTTTCCTAACATTTCTCCAAGTGAGGAACCCATAAAATAATTATCATATCCCGAGGAACCCCTACCAGTGAAAATGAAAACACAACGAAAAGGCTGTCCGTAGCGCACGGAGATTACTCAGTATTGTCAATTGCTGGACAGAAATTTTCATGGTATTTCGAGGGATGTTTGGATTCTTTCACGGTATTTTAAAATGTTTATGTACTTAATTCACAATTTCTCACAGAGCCCTTAACGATGTTCCGTGAAACCCTGGTAAGGAAACACTGCCTTATAGAGTTCTTAGTTTTTCATGTCTGTGAATCATTTCATAATTACATAACACAGCAACAAATTTCACAAAATTAGATTATATTATTTAACACTTAAACACAAAAATTTTAACTCCAACTTGTTTCGACTGTTTTCGGGTCTTCTTTTGGGAGTACACAAAGTCTGCATTTTCATCATCATCATTATCATTATCCGTCATGAGTGAGGCCTTGACAGACCTGTTTCGGCTTAGGCTAATAGTCTCTTCAAATGTCCTCCAAATCGTCTTAGTCCACTTGGTCTGTAATACAGCATTATTTTTGCATCCTCTTGTTGTTCGTTCTTGTTGCCTGTCGTAGCCAGTTTGATTTGTATCTGTGTATCATTGTAGTTTCTCGTCAACTGTTTCCACTTTCATCTCTTCCAAAATTTCTTCATTCCTTTTGTGGCCAGAAAGAGCTGATCTTCTGAAAAATTTCATCTCGTTTGATGTCAATCGTTTTGTTCTTCCCCCCCCCACCCTTGGGGTCCAAATTTCGCTTCCTTATAAAGGAATGGGGGAGAGCCAGTGCATTATGTACTTTTATTCTTGAAAATTTCTGGACCGAAGTTCGTTTAAAAGTGTTGTCTAGAATTCTGAGTATTTGAGAAAATTTTTCTAGTTTTTTTTTTGAGTATCCTTTTCATTTTCATAGTAAATTTCATAACCGAGATATTTAAATTTTTTTACTTGTTGTAAATATTTCGTATCCACAACGATTTGACATCTTACTGGATCTTGTCCTAAAAATACCATATTTTTCTGGTGATATTTCCATTCCAAAATTTTTTGCAAGGTTTGGAATGTGAGTACTCTTCTCCTTAATTCTTCGTTTTATATATATGTAATTGATGTGTACTCATTGAAGATGACTCCAAGAGGATCGAACCATGTTGGAATTGAAGTTTGAGAGTTTTAATTGTAAAATTATATTTTACAACAATATTGTGCGTTTTATTGTTGTCTTATGTAACTGTCTTTGACGTTAATTCGGCCTCGTTTAAACCATTTACACGTAATGTGTAAGCGTTATTGCAAACTTTTCTTCCGTTGGTTTTATTATTATTATTATTGTGTGACATTACTAAGCGAATCCTAATCATTTGGCTACACAAAGTAGCTCTAATCGTGATGGCACTTAGCCAAGTATGTTCCTGCTTTTAATTAAGTACTTCAGCAGTTCGACTCCCGTCTCCAAACCAGTTCGGTTTCCTCTTTTCTATCTATAGTCAGGAGTCTTGGCTGGTTAGTCTGTCCATAAGCTATTTATTTTTAAAATAGACCTGGTTAATATAATGCCGACAGTAAATGAATTCAAGATCTAGCTATGGAATAAACCAAGAGTAGGCAGTAATGTTAATAACAGCACACAGCTTCGAGGGTCGTTAAATAAGCTGTCTGGGTACAGCAGTTACATTTGTCTAATGTGTACGTGATGCAGCGTTTCTGTTGCTTTCTTCTGAATTATGACACGTTGTTGCTGTCTTTTAGGTACCGACGTTTCGGAAGAGTAGAAAATGAACATTAATACCCAGTTACCAGACCAAAGTATGTTATCGTAACCAAGATATACACAAAATGTATTGTCTCCGTCATGAAAACCACGTGTTTTACGCGACAGTGCACGTGTAATAAAGGAACTAACTCTCCCAGCAGCTCAACCGTGTTCATAGTTCCGACTCGTTGTATGTCAGTGTCAAACATTCAGGGAGACTTTCAGCGCCATGAATAATTAAATTCGCCACCAAAGGAGGTAAAGCTCCCAAGGATTTTTTGTGTGTGTGTGTGTGGTCGAATGTCAAACGTTAATGAGAAACCTTCGAGCATACTTTCTACTAATTTTCCGTATCAGCCATTTAAAATGGTGTTGAAGGGAGCCGCAGTTCACTTTGCGGTCTGGTTGTCCTGTTCAAATATCAGAGTAGAAAGTTTGTGACAAAAGGGAGGCTATGTTGGTGGAAGATTTCACCAAACTCTTGTCTTCGCGCACGTACTTCTGGTTTTTATGAGGGCAGTGTCTGATATTGTTTAGTTAACATTACGTAAGTCATGTGTAACTAAGGTGAGTTGTTGATGAATACTCACAATGGTGACTCCGAGTGAGAAGAGACACAGATGTGAAAGTTTCAGTTGAGATTTGCAACTTTTATTTTGAAGGGGTGCTGAGTTAGTCTTTTTAGAGTAGTTATCGTTGGAACGTGAGTTCGCCATTAGGAAGGCATACAAAAACCAGACAAGATGGCGTTCATTCTCACTACCGTCAGACCCTCCAACCTCACGCGGACAGCTGACGTTTTCCGCCGTCAAATTCAGTGACGAAATAATGTACCTTCACAACAGTTCAGTGTTTCAGGAGCTCACACACAGCCCACCATTCATGCACCATACAGTGCAGGTATAGCTCCAGACACAAAAGCTTCTCGCAGCAGTGTTGCCGCGTGTCTTGTATGCCGTGTGTGTTCGAATCCTGAAGATTAACTCACTACATTTCTTCGAAGCTTCGGTACTTGTTTGCCAGTCGACACGGTGTAACATCCGAGAAGACTCGATTGTTTGTATCTTCTCTACTCCCAAAGAGAATTCTGCGACGCCATTCTTACGTGGTTTGAATCTCGACAATTTTTTTTTTTTGGGGGGGGGGGGGACTATATTTTGAGGGTAGTCCAGGAATGAGAGTGGACGAGTTTGTTGCGTTGGAAGTTGATTGTGTGGAAAAGTAAAATGTAACGTTGTTCTCGATCAGACGAATCTTCAGGGCTATAGCTCTTAATATTTTCAATTTTAGTTTTATTTTAGGAAGCGGTTTAAAATCGTTATGTTGCCTTTGTAGAGATAACAAGACAGGCTATGTACGTATAACGTAACATTAAGGAGCGTTCGTGCAACCATTGTTGCGGTGGAAAGCAAAGAGTATTACACAACTTGTATGTGTGTGTGTATTTGTAGCCTTAGGTATTCAGCATGCAATGCGCATGCGGCATATTGTCATCCGTGGCCTGCTCCGCTGTACAACATTTTTCCACATTTTCTCATAAACGGCACGATTTTCGAAAAAAAAAAGTTGTTGGGCATAAAATGTGTGTTTCGAGTTTCTCTACAACTTTTGTCAGAAACTTTTTCATTCTAAGAAGAAATGAGCGAGATAGATTGAAAATGTTTTTCGGTCTCCGTATAAAGTGCCCGTTATTGTTTGTCACATTTCAATGAAACTTGAATTTTCTGGACAGATTTTCGAAAAATACTTAAATATCAAATTTAATGAAAATCGGTTCAGTGGGAGTCGAGTTGTTCTATGCGGACGGACGGACGGACAGACATGACGAAGCTGACAGTCGCTTATCGCAATTTTGCGAACGCACCTAAAAACATTGAGTTTTCTGTTTACTTGTTCTTCGTATTCAAGAGATTAAAATTTTTGATATATAAATGTCACCACCTTGATTAGCTTGCCGAAAATGGGCTGTGGATGGTGTTCCAGATATCCTCTGTTTCAGGTTTTATGCCACGCACTCTTTTGTAGGGACAGAATGTCAAGGTGTCTTGCAACTGATGTTCTCAGGCGTATCTGTCCAATCTTTTGTCTTTCCTTTAGCTCTCACACTGCACCGAAACGTGTTTAGAGCAGTAATTACATGCTCTCTTTGTGCAACACACTTTTAAACCACTGACACAGTGACGACCCCCAAGCGTATGTATGGATGCCTGTCTTTCTTATGTCATAACAAAGCAGGAGGGTGACAATACAAAAAACATCCATTAACTTCGTGTAAAGGTAACTCTGTTACTCCAGTCATATTGGTGTTAGGGGCGAGTTGACTTGTAACGGTCTTATTTAGCAGTTCGAAACTTGTTAGTGGTCACAGGAACAAAATATAGGACTATTTGTTAGAAGGTTCTCCATAATTAGAATTTGCAGCGTGGAAATTGGAAGAAATAAATGCAGTAAGCAACGTCGTAACCTATTCTCTGGTACCAGTTGCGAATCCCTTATTGCATATGGTAGAACTTGCGTCCTTTGTTTTGCGTAATAATCGCTTACCTTGTCACGCTTTTTTTTTTACCAGCGTCTCATGTCTACACCCTGTGCCTCCAGTGGCAACATTGGATGTCTAATACTTCATATCCCAGCAGCTGCGTTACAATACACTGCATTGAAAATCAGAAGACAAAATTCTTCATCTTATTTCTGGGCTGTCCGTTCCATATCCGGGACAGATGCAGTGTAATATTGTTATCACGTAATGGCACATCATTCTACAGGTTCATATTTTGTTGCTGAGTATTGAATTTGCCCAGTCTGCAAATGTACATTGTTTGGAATCCACTGTCGAACATTGTTGGAATAACTAGCATCGTCATTTTCGTATTGTACAGCATTTATAGCGTTACGTAGCATTAATTTACCTTAGCTTTCAGTAGAATCGGCAGCACCAACATGTAGACTGTGATTATCGATAGCTCCCGTGTCACAGAGCGGTTTGGGAAAGAGCAAATCTTGTTATAGCCGAAATGCGAGGGTGAATACGATATTTAGTACAGGTGATTAGTGTGTGATTGTTACGGGTCAGCGCTGTTGTCGCACTTGTTGATGTTGTTGTTGTTCTTTTATGATGCATGATCCGTGCATTATTCGAATATATACAATACTGGTACCAACAAATGCAAATAAGCATATTAAAGTTAGTTTGTATGTACAGCGAACTCCTACATGTTTCGGCCAGCCACGTGACCGTGTTCAGGGATATAAAATACAAGTGCTAGATACATTTAAAGTATAAAATGGAATTATAAAATTTTCACAACCAATCCAACGATGTTAGCACAATCACACGAACCAATAGTTTAAAAATACACGGTAATTCGTAAGCCCGTACGGGATTTCCGACCTCTGCGGTACAGTAGCCGGGATGGTCACGCCGAAGGGGAGCATGTCAACAGAGGGAGAGACACTCCAAGTTTCTGTCCAACCTTACAGGTGCTCGATACAGGTACATGAATGTAAGTTACTACAAAAGACGTTTTGATATTTGGTTGAATGGTATACGTGGAAGTTTTCAGGTAGTAATTTACGATCCAAGGGAATTGTCGTGGTGTAGGTTGTACGGTAAACCACACTGTACTCAAGATGGTCACACGTTTGGCCAAACGTGTAGGATTTCATTGTGTAAGTATATTAACTAATTTTAATGTACATATGTGCATTGTTTGGTACAATTATTGTATATCATCATCATCATCATCTGCTTCTTCTTTTCTTCTTCTTATCACACCACCACCAACACTACAACCACCACCACCACCGCCGCCGCCGTCGCCGCCGCCGATAGCGTCATTTGTGTTAAGCTACGTTGAGATTAAGGCAGCATGGTCAAGGTGAGCAACTGAACCAGGCGGAACATCATGTAGTTTAGTTTGTGTGCTGTGGGTTCTTTTTGTTTTGCGTTTGACGTAACGCGTACATGTTGACCTATTTTGTGGCAAAGGTTATAGTAAATGGTAATACATGTTGTAGTGTTTTGGGTTGTGGGCCCATTGTGTCTGGTTCGTTGGCAGCAACCTGGAAGACCATTGTGCTGTGTGAATGAGTGAGTACGGAACATTGGTGGGATGACACTGACAGGGGAAAACTGCAAAACTCTTGACATCAGGCTGTCTTAATGCCGCTTGTTCACCACAGTTCACGTATGGACTGGTCTGGGATTGGTACACAGACCTTTTTCTTTAATTTTAACCGAACTGCACGGATTGCGTGCACAGAAGTACTTGTCGGTATGTTCTAGGCCCCTGTCGACCCATGTCTTACAGTGATGGAAACAGTAGGTCTATATCTAACGTAATCACTTGTGTGGCTTCACGCAATTGGTGGTGGTACAGATTGGATGACCTAACTCATAAGGCGTTTACTTTATTTAATTCGTGAAAGATAGGTATAATTAACGTGTTGTGATTTTAAAACATGGCTGAGGACTGTAAATATGGTGGGAATACGCGTTGTAGTTTTGGGTGATTTGCCGAGAAGCACTTGGATCGGCGGTTAGCAGATTGCGGTCCGTGTGACGATGAAATGCGGCCCGCTATCTAAAAGCACGAAACGCAGTATATGATATTTGAAGATTAAGTATTTTATCCGCGCTTGTACAAAATCCTGAATATTAAATTTTGTGATACGCTTCTTGACTTCTTTGAACTTTCCCTCTAAGTTTTCAGTGCTGCGTAACCCCAGCCGACAAGTGATAATTTTTTTTTTTGGGGGGGGGGGGGGGAGGTACTTGTGTTTATGAACATTTGCTTCCAGAGGTGAGTACTGG
>Ga0123352_10018941_pt1 | contig 10974 bp, 10 predicted proteins | sample TergutLab28metaG_FD_89700 | JGI IMG/M metagenome (GOLD analysis project Ga0123352, IMG submission 89700) | Labiotermes labralis P1 segment gut microbial communities from Petit-Saut dam, French Guiana - Lab288 P1 | ecosystem: Host-associated > Arthropoda: Insects > Digestive system > Gut ... | reverse complement strand
CTCTCTCTCTCTCTCACACACACACACACACACACACACACACACACACACACACACACACACACACACACACACACACACCGCATACATATTTCCAGGTAATGAAAGCAAATCCCCGCAGTAACTGCATATCGCGCAACATGCGTGGCTGATAACTGAATACTGCACAAATATTAATATTCTCCCCCAGTCCTCTTTAAATCTGGTACACGTGGATTATTTTCTATGCAGACTCATAAAATAATAATGATGATGTACATCTACTTATATTCATCAATTATAGTAGAATAAACCAAAACACACAGCACAGGCTTTGAGCGTATCAACTAAACTTGAAACACAAGTAAAATAAAACTTAGGATATCTGCCATGTACAATGACTAGCAAAGGGCGGGGTCCCTAAACCTCTTAACTATTAATCAGAACTGAACCAATGCAGTGGAGTCTGTTTTAAACGCCGAAATTCATTCAGCTAGTCTATAAATTAGTTTTTATGGGATTCGGGAGTTCATGGCTGTGTCCAGAAGCTCCGCCACTGTATTCTATAGGGAGCAAGATGATCCTAGTCAAAATGTCCACATTATGTTCATTAACGATCATTTTATTATCACCCTTCCATCTAGTTAAATATTGGTCTCCAAAGTTGTCACTCCTCTTATCCTCGTACTTTATCCTAGGTCTTCCAACCTCTCTTTTCTTTCAGGTATTCTGACCATAATTTTGTATGCATTTCTAGTTCTTTCGCTGCTCGTACCCACATGCCACGCCCATCCATCCTCCTCGATTGGATCAATTAAATTAAATTTGGTAGAAGTGAGGAGGTAAATTTACACACATTTTCAGGCGCTTTCGCAAGATTCCGAAATGCGAATATTAGCTTCGCCATATCTGCCCAATTGTCCGTCTCCATGGAACAATTAAGCTCCAAATGGAAGGATTTCCATGAAATTTTATATTTTAGCATTTTTCGAAAAAGTCGAGAAAATTCAAGTAAAACCTGACAAGAATAACGGGCCGTTTACACGAAGACGTTTGTATGTTCCTAACACCATATCGCTGAATTATTCTTAGGATGAGAAACGTTTCAGACTAAAGTTGTAGAGAAAATTAAAACACATTTTATGTTCAATAACTTCTTCCCGAAAATTGCTTCTTTTATGAGATAGTGTGGGAAAATACTGTACAGCCGGACGGGCCACAGATAACAATATGGCTCATGCGAACTGCATGCTGGATGCCTAAGGCTATAGACACGCGTTCATTATGTTTCATACGTATTGCTTTTCCCCGTCAACAATGGTTACGCGATATCGTCTCAATGTTACGTTTATATGTACATCGCCTGTCTTGTTAACTTCAACAATAGGAAAAGAAATTTAGCCAGTGTTATTCACTGACCGCTACTGTCTGTGGATAAAGAGGCTGATATCCATTCCATACGAAGCTGGGTTCAACTTGGGATAGGTCTGAATGCGGCAGTGAAGAGAAAGTTCTAGGTCACGCAGCACTCTGTCTGTGCCCGTCCAGCGCATTAAAATTAGCAGAAATGAGCAATATATACGAACACAAAAGAAATGTCTCGGAATATTGCTTTCACGGCATGTAAATTTTGTCACCAAAAAGTCATACAACCTGAAGAATTCTTCTAATATGATGTGCAGAAATATAGAGGGAGATGGGAAAAGCATGGTACTGTACATGTTAGTCGGTAACACATAGGGAAGGGACCATTTTGAAGGCATAAATACAGAGGAAGCCGGTCTAAGGCATAGATCTGCGGCCGCTCGCCTGCTGAGATTGTGGGTTCGAGTCCCACCGGGGGCATGGATGTCTGTATGATGTGAGTGTTGTGTGTTGTCAGGTAGAGGTTACTGCGACAAGCTGATCACTCGTCCAGAGGAGTCCTACCGACTGTGGTGGGTGACTGTGTGTGATCTAGAAACCTCGTGAATGAGGATGGCCCACTGAGGGTAGTTGCACCAAAGCGGAAAAGAATTCCAGATGAAGGATAAATAATATGATCGATTTTAAAGAAGCGTGATGTGAGCTGGTTTCGTAATTTTTTTTTGGGTAGGGTCAAGTGACAAATGCGTGACAACGGTAATTAAATTGGGTTATATAAAAGGAGGGGGACCGCGGTAGCACAGTGGTTAAGGTGCTGTGCTAAAATCGGAAGGTCACTGGTTCGACTCCAGTTGGTGTCATTGGAATTTTTCATTGACAATCCTTCCGATCGCACTATGGCCCTGGGGTCGACTCAGCCTCTAGCAGAAATGAGTATTTCCTGGGGGTAAAAAGCAGCCGGTGCGTAAGGCTGACAACCTTACCATCATCCTGGGCCATTGTCACGTAATCTGGGAACCTTAACTTCCTGGAACCCTCTGGGCACCTCGGGCCTGTAATGGGACTGGTATAGAAGAAGGGGACTTTTATTGAACGGCTGATGAAGTAACAGCTCTCAGAGAACTCTAAATAATGGAAGTACTTAATTTTGAATAAATAAATAAATACGTAAATACGAAAAAGCACGTTAGTGTTACTAAACATAATACAGTCTTCCTCCAAGATATGCTATGGTTCCTGCAATGACAGACGCGACGAAGCGATAACACAGGGAAGCAAGAGGGAAATTAATTGGGTGTTAGAAGGAGGCAGCAAAGTTCTCTCTTATCGGGGCTTGAGGTGCGGAGCTCAAGAGATGCGCAGAGTTATAGGAAACTCCTATTTCCAGCACAGAAATTTCAAATTGTTCCTTTAAGGTGCCTGTTGCTATGGAAACGCGCGTTGGAAAGAAATAAAATGAGGGTACAAAGACGAGGGCTTGCATTATGCGGTCTGCTTATTCCAGAAAGTTCATTATTTACGGCTCCGAAGTCTAAAGCAGCAGGAAACCTTATAACAAGCTTATCGCATATGTTCCGCACGTTCCATGCAGTTCAGACAGGTACAAAGAGAACATCACAGTTCACACACGGATACCTGTCTCTCGGTTTACGGGTAGGACTCCGAGAAGACTAAATTCTATAACTTATTAAGGAGCGTAACGTGAGAAGATTTACAGTCCTCGGCATCTTTGACAGAAGTCATTAAGAAGTGTAACTTGAGAAGAATTACAGTTGATGTTAACTCTGACAACACTTATTAAGGTTAGTAATATGAGGACAGTAAGTCGTTGATTACTATAATAGAAGATATTACGAAACGCAAAGTGAGAAGGATTACAGTCGGTTACAAATTTGCTACGCGTTATAAAGGAGCGTAACGTGACAAAGTTTACAGTCGTTAACTAATTCGATAAAAGTAATCAAGGAGGCTAAGAACAATTACAGTCGTTGACTAATTTGTTAGAAATTATTACGGAGCGTAGCGTAAGCAGAACTACAGCCGTTGACTGTTGCACTAAGGAGCGTAAAGTAAGCAGAACTAATCATTGACTGATTGCATAGACGTTATGAAGGAGCGTAACGTGATTAATATTACAGTCGTCGAATACTGTGAATGAAGACTAACAAGCACTTAAAAACATTCACCTTTGCATGCTTGATCCTTAACGAGGAGAACCAGGCTTCAAATCTTAGAGTGAGTGCTGGTTTTCTAAACACTTTGTAATTATTCTCACATTCTTTCAGTAACTGCTGGAACAGTACTTTAAAAAGCTTGTTTGTTTCCGTCCACATCTGTTCTACTTGTCTTTTACTTATTGTCTTAGTATTTAAAGCTACGTATACTAGGAAGCACAAGAGGCCTTGCTTTGTAATCCAGAAATTTAAATAAATTGTAGGGAGAGCCTATTAAAAATCCTGGATCCTCAAAGCCAGGTGTCAATCATAGCGTAGTCCTATTAAAAAAACAAAATATGTAAAATAAAAATTTGGTTAAGAAATGTTGATGTTTCATGAGGACAGTCAAGACAAAAGGTGGAAAGCTAAAGTTCACCCATACTGGCCAAGAGGGGAATAGAAGTGTAACCATACATCTTCTTTAACCTCGGCGCTATACGGGGTGGGTAGTCAACACCGCGCCCTGGCCGATGTACTTCCAGGAAGCAGACCCGTTACTCATTGTACAGGGGGCTGGGTCAGCCCCAGGGCCCTTCTAGAGAGTTGCGGAAGTGAGGTCAGTAATTCATGTATTATAAGAACGTCTTCTGTAATGCTGTAGAAAGTTACGAATAGTTTGTGTCTGATACACACATCGAAAAATGTGTCAGATAATGACTTCCTCTGTCGTATCTTTAAGGGCAAATGGTAGCTTATACACGTGGAGGGGCAGAAGGATGCACTCAGATGCACTGGCACACGGCATCTGAAACAAGATACGTACGCAGCAGCAGAGTTCTTGCTGCGTAGCTCAGTTAGTCCAGCAGTCAGTCGATAAATTCTCTGTTACAATCTGTCATTAGACAGTATCCTGCAGTATACGAATCCAGTACATGGCCTGAAAACCCATTTTTTTAGCACACATTAATATTTTCCGTCCAGTCACCCCTACTTTTCCCAAACAAAACATTTCTTCCTGCAAGCGATAGTTGTTTAATTTCCCGCCCGTTGTCTGTAGTTTGGTATTTCACAATTCTCTGAATCGACGAATGATAGTGAAGTTGTAAGACTATGCGAAAGGCAAGTAGCGAGAGTGACTTACAGACGTTGGTCAAGATCTATGTAAACTTTTAATTCTAGAAAGCGATTATGAAACAAGGAAGTCAATCTGTAAGTTTCTTCACGGCAAGCAACACCGACCAGTATGTATTTGCACTGTTGAAATAAAAAAACAAAAACGGATACACGAATTCTGTGCAGACATTTGCTGTTGGGAACGTTAAACACAGCGAAAACTTCGAGCTTGTACTAAGGATTTAGTTTACTTAAGTTCCCTTTTCGTAGTAGATCAGAATGTATAGCATCGAATGATTGGGCAATGTTGACATTGTGTTCGCCATAAAGACGTGTGCGGAGTGGAGGTTTAGTTCCACACATTATGAACTTCTACTCCAGGTACTGGCGAGTCATTAGATTCACATTACGGTAGGTTTGTCCCCGCGTGAAGAGCTGCCGGTACTCACCGCAAAGGGGTTTGGATGGTTCCCAGAGCCGGTCTAAGCCCGTTAGGAAAAGAGAAAAATCTCTCCCCCCTGCTGGGAGTCGAACCACAATTCCTCACTCGTACAGTTGGCAGCGGTCACTATCCTGAACTATTTAATGTTTGGTGAATTACTACTGAGAAGGAACGTGGAAGCAAACTGTGGCGGCCTAACTGAGGTACTACCCCGGCCATCACCTGGCGGCTTAACGGAAACCACTAAAGAAGTCAGTCAGCTCAGTCGGTGTTGCAGCCAAAATTCGAAATGTACATTTAACGAGACACAAGCGAGAAGCGTCACTGCTTGAGTCACCGTTAGTATAATGATGATGATGATGATAATCATTATCATTATCACCACCACCACCACCACCGATTAAGGCTATTTGCCTGATAGTTACAGTGATTAAAGTTTTTCTTTATGCCAGATGATCCAGGCTACATTTTACTTCCGAAGATATGGCTTTGGTACTGCCATAAAAGATGCAAAATTTATGTAACTGTGGCACTACTACACTATCGTGGTGTGCATTCGTCGTTCCCTTGTAACCTAGGAATAGGAAATGTGTGTTCTAGGTTAGATTCCTTGAATGGCGAAGAAAGAAAAGTTACGGTTCGTCTCGTGAGATCTGCGTAGGCCCTGAGTGGAGAGGTTCTGTCTATCTAGCTGTCTGTCTATCTGTCATTGCTCTGGGCTCTGGCACCGTACTTTCCTCACACACGGTTCCCAGTAGACGAACTGTAAACTAAGTTACAGCAATCAGAATGCGTGAGGCAGTATTGTTACAGACATGAAATTTGGCACACACTGTCGATCGTGCGTTCCAGGAAGCTTTCAGATACCGTTACCTGAGCAGAAAAGTTTCAACATTGTAAATAGTGGGCTGGAGTTTCTTCCTCTTTTCCTAAGCACCCAGGTCGGGTCTGGTTCCCACTCAGCCTCATATACAATGGGTACCGGGGCTCTGTCCCATTGTGTGAAGGAACAGGGCGTGAATTAGACTAACACAAGCATCTAATGCCGTGACTAAGAATGCGTCGATTTATACCTCAGCTCCCCCTGCCGATATATCCTCATGAGTGGTGCTTAAGTGTAGGGAAGTTTCCTCCCCTAAGATTCATCCTTAGGCGTAGGCACTAAAAAAAGGCAGACGCATAAGGAAATGGAAGTAAGACTTCGTGTGTTCTTAAAGTCGACAATAGACTGAGACGAATGGTTAGTCTCAGGCTCCAGCCTCCTTAAGGTTAGAGTCAGAGTCTTCCTTCTTCACAGGATAAGAGCTTGGATTAGTCTGGACGAGGCGGCATGGTCAGCAACATATGTCGCTAGGTTTGCTTCTTGTAGGAATCTGTCTGCTATCATGTATCTCTTCTGGCCACTAAACTGACTTAGACACTTCCTTTTATAATTTAACAAACAAACAAACAAACACACAAACAAACTAACTAACTACATGGAGCAGTGTCCTTCTTTAGAAGCTCAGCTATTCTAGAAATTTACCGCATTACTGTTTTAAGAACAGCACGTCATTTGTCACTACCCTGAGTCAGATCAGTGTACCATCCATCGTCATTCTTGAAGATCAATTTTAATATTAGCCTCCCATCTACGACTAGGTCTTCCACATACTCTCCTTCCTTCAGGTTTCGCGATCAAAATCTTTTATGCATTATTTTTCCCCCACACGTGCCACATGCTAACGCTCAACTCATTCTCCTTGATTTGACCATCCGAGTCACATTTGGTAGACTGTATAATAATAAAGCTCCTCATTATGTAGTTTTTTTCCAGTCTCCTGTTAATACCTTCCTGTTAAGTCCAAATAACTTCATCAGCATCACATCACTGAACATCCTACACCTAATTCTAAAATGAGCCATCCCCGTTGTGTGTATGTAAACAACAGGTGTGGGTATCAGTCAATAACACAACAATATCTGAAAAAGATGTTTAATAATGGATGAAGTAAACTACATGTTTCGGCCTAATGTGGCCATCATCAGGTTTACATCCGAAAGAATGGTGGTATTGCTTTACAGGATTGGTATGGATACGTCACGATGGTGAGATCTCAGCATCTGTGATGTTTGTCATATGCTATTTATAGGGGGCACAGGGGGGGGGTATCTGTAATGTGCGCTATCCTGGGGGGTGCAGCTCTAGTATGTCTGCTCGCTGCTGTTCTGTGTGGGTCTCCAGCTACTGTTTGTCCATGTCCGATGTCTACTGCTGGTGGGCTGCACCCCTAGGATAGCGTACATTACAGATCCCCCCCCTCTGTGCCCCCTATAAATAGCATATAACAAACATTACAGATGCTGAGATCTCACCATCGTGACATATCCATACCAATCCTGTAAAGCAATACCACCATACTTTCGGATGTAAACCTGATGATGGCCACATTAGGCCGAAACGTGTAGTTTACTTCATCCTTTATTAAACATCTTTTTTAGATATTGTTGTGTTATTGACTGATACCCACACCTATTATCCTACACCTATATTCTTTTCTTAATATGTGAGATCAACTTTCATACCCATATATGTGTAACAACAGAAAAGGTTGGAATTTTGTGTACAGTAGAACTCCACTTCTCCGGAAGCTGGATATTCAGATCGCCAATTATTCGGATCGGCTTGGCCCTTCGGGTAAATCTGTCGAGAATTCTACAAAACCAAATTTCCTTGAAATTACCGGTTATCGGATCAAGTACAATACAATACAATATAGTACAGTACAGTGTTGTGGCTTCTAGAACTGCAAAACAGGCGTGTTCGAAAGGTTTAAACGCAGGTACATGCTGTAATTTGATGGGTTTTTTTGCACCGTGCACTGTAAAATAATTATACAATATAAACAAATGAAATGAACATTTCCTAAATTAATATTTTAATTTTTAATTTTCTGATGTCTTCTACATATTTCTACCCCGAGGCTTCATCTTCAGGAAGAGGGTTGTATATACAGTTATGGTACAGTGTGGCGTACTGTACATGCTGAAATTACAATAAAGGGCTTTTAATTATAAATTATTTGGACTTTTTAAATATATCGATGTAAACATAAAACACAGTAGTTATCGCTATATGACGGTACGTACCATCATATTTTAATATGACGGTGCGTACCGTCATATTATAATCACACTTTTTATCACATTTTGAGACACTGTATTGCTTCGTTTGAAAAACTTTCAATGTAACGTCTTACGGTTTCATATTCTAATGTTTAAGTTTTTATACCATAGAGTTAACTGTGGGCCGGGTAGCGTAGCCGGTATAGCGACTGGCTACGGGCTGGACGGTCCGGGATCGAATCCCGGTGGCGGCGACATTTTCCGCACCTGTCCAGACCGGCCCTGGGGCCCACCCAGCCTCCTGTATAGTGGGTACCGGGTGTTTCCCGGGGTAAAGAGCGGCCGGAGCGTGACGCTGACCCCTAACCCCTTCAAGTGCCGTGGTCAAGAAAGAGTAGAGCTATACCTCTACTCCCCCTATGGGCCGTACGGCCTGTACAGAGCCTCAGTGCCTGTACAAGGGTGCACTTTACCTTATACCATAGAGTTAACTACTGTGTCTTATGTTGATATCGATATATTTATAAAGTTCAAATATTTTATACTTAAAGACCCTTTATTTTAATTTCAGCATGTAACACACACTATACCATTACTGTATAAACAACTGCCTTACTGAAAATGAACCATCAGGTTCGAACATGTAGAAAACATCAAAGAAATAAAAATTGAAACATTAATTTAGGAAATGCGCATTTCGTTGATTTATATTGTGTAATACATACTGCAAATAGTAATAGCCGAACTCCGAACTGCCAATGTAGCCTATTCTCAAAGAAAAATTCAGTTTTGCGGATTTTCTGCTTATCCGGATGATTGGACGCCCCAATTAATCCGGATAAAAGGAGTTCTAACTTTATTTTGATTTGTATACTTTCAGATACCAAGGACAATACAAAATGATGATGATGATAATATTGACGACAATGACTATGACGACACGACGACGACATCCCCTCTCAAGGTACTGCATAACTTCCGCAAGTGTTACGGAACACCCTGTTCATTTTCGTCCCATTTGCTTCAACCCGATGCTGGTTAATTGCAACATGTGGCACTGACTACACCGAGGCAGGGGCGGTTTGTTCATTGTGCTGAAGGAAGAGGGTGGTTTAGTTATTACTGGCAGCACATATTGTTCGCATTGATTGAGATGTGAGCACTACATACAGCGTGTCAGAAACAGCCTCACTACACAATACGACAACGCGCTCTGAAGATAGAGCACGGAAATTAAGTTAAACCTGATTAATCACTTCCATTCGCTAAGAATATGAAGTGTTTGGTGAGTACGAGGCAACGAGGAAGTGGGCCTACTAATCCCTGCAAGAATCTCAAGGGAAATGCTAAAAGCAAAATAATTTAATCGTGCGGAAGAAACCCAAGATGAACCGTGCCGTACAAGAAATTATATACATAGAAAAAAAACCGACCAAAAACAGGAAACAAACAGACAAAAGGAGAAGAAATGTAGATAAAAGTTCGGGGAAGAAAATGTGACAGCTGCTGCTACGCAAATAATTGCGTCTGACGAATCACATAACGTAGTGCCACAATGTTTTATAGAATTGCAGCAAAGACGGATTTGAAAAGCTGATCTTGTCAGACAGAATAAGAGAATTTCAGTTCTTTGGTTTTTAATATTAAACATACAGAACCTCTTTTTTAAATTTTGCACCTATATTAAAATCTACCACGACATACAATGTCAATAGTTTGATCAAAATACCTTCAGTATTCGCCTGCAGCCTTCATATCGAAATTTAAATACGATTTATTGCATTTGTTAATTATTTTAAATCATTTTATACAATGATTATTGAAAAATATTTGGCTTTCTTTTAAAAACAATCATCGACAAAAGTTACAACAAATAACAGTCTACCTCTGTAGGCACAAAAAAAATATACAAAACACAACAGAAACAAGGAAAAGTAAGGAAAACAAATTAACTGCCTTCCGTGCACTTTAAAAGTTCTGGTTCGTTGCTTAAATAATTTAAGAACAATTAGCTTGTCCACGCGAGCTTTTAGGCCCATTACTTTCATATCTAATGTGTTCTTATCGACCATAAAGTTACCTTATTATCAAAATCAATACGGACTTCATGAACGTTAATAAATTCAGAGGGTTTTTATCCCACACAGCTGTATTTCAAAACCATTCTTTCACATCGTGTTGGTATTGGACACAAACAATTTTATTTCTAGTTGTCCCAGTGTCCCAATAAATTATATTTCACAAACACGCTCAGACCGCCAAAACAAGATTAAGATCGCGCTACATACAGCGCACTCATAACTTTTATAGTTCTTTGATAAATGTCCAGGAAACAGAAAGCGTACAATGAAGATGGGGCAAATCTAAAATAATGCTTCCTTTCTGCCTCTCCACAAAATGTTCTATTTTTATTCCTTTCCTGGCGGTGTAAATTTAATTTTAGGGACACTTAAAAGCGGATGTATTGGCTTTTATCTAACGCTCTTCGCTCATTAATCAGGGCAACAGTAAAAACAATAATAATGTCGTACAGACTAGAGGGAATTCTGGTTAAAAAAAGCTTTATGTCTCTGATAGAACATTTTATGTCGTACTTTTGCTTAAACTGTTCTGTACCACAATCAGAAGAGGGATGTAGCATGGACTAACGAATCGTACGTGGAATGTTGTATCATGATTATTTAGTGTTCTGAAAAGTAGATGGAATCGTAATGTCAAGATGAAGCATTCAGAGCTCGGTATTCTCAGATGACGCCGTGTAGTGGTACATAAGCACAGCTCACAGACCATGAGAAGCATGGTGTTAGGGGGGGG
>Ga0123352_10018936_pt1 | contig 10974 bp, 5 predicted proteins | sample TergutLab28metaG_FD_89700 | JGI IMG/M metagenome (GOLD analysis project Ga0123352, IMG submission 89700) | Labiotermes labralis P1 segment gut microbial communities from Petit-Saut dam, French Guiana - Lab288 P1 | ecosystem: Host-associated > Arthropoda: Insects > Digestive system > Gut ... | reverse complement strand
TTTTATGCGGTCAAGGGGTTGTTTTTTGTTTTTGTTTTTTTTTTTGTTATTTTTTGGTGGGGTGTGAAAAAAATAAAAAACTTTTAACAAAAAAATTGTGTTTTTTTTGTTGTTTTCATTTTTTTTTTGGGGGGGGGGGGGGGGGGGAGTGTAGCGAACCGCTTTTTGTAAACAGTTGTACCGTTCACTCTGCACTGCATGTGAGTGTTGTTAAAACTGGGATAGAATTCAAGGGAGTTAGCGTGACTCCATGTTACCGGCATGCCCAGTCACCGCTGTAATAAGGTAAACTGGTTTCTTACGGAAGGGAGTTTGTGAATCTAGTTTGGAGATGTGCAAATGCAGGATTATTTCCAAGATTGATTCACTCACAGAGCACAAAAGTATAGTAAAACGTAGAAGTTAATATAGTGCTGAATAATAATTGCAGTTGTCATTACATTGGGAATGTTTAAAACTTAACACTAACCTACACTTGTCGGTTATGACAATACCTTTCGATTGTACGTTTACTCAATCCTGAAATGGACAATACTGTTCTTTTAAGTAGGACCTATCTGACCATCAACTGTGTGTAACTCTGCGATACATTATTTATCCCCAGCTCCGTAATATATCTGTTTTTAGGAGCGCTCGCGTGGTCAAGAAAAAACGTCTTTTAGCTTCTGTATGTCCGTCCGTCCGTCTGCCCGGCTGTTTGCCCGCGTGTATCAGTTCTGCTCCCACTGGACGGAGTTTCGTGGAATTTGATATTGGAGACTTTTATGAGCGTCTGTCGATAAAATCCAGATTTGTTAGAATCGGACAGCAGCGTCGGCCACTTTTCATGAAGACTTAAGTTCGTTTATGTTGTTGATAGCCGTACGAAATATTTGTTGCCTTTCCTTGGCCACAATGGTTACGCGAATGCGCCACAGTGTTACGTAATACGTACATCTCCTGATTGGTATTTATATCAAATTCGATTTAATGATATGCTGCTTAACTCTTTTATTTCTAATCAAATTTTCTTTTAATTTCTGATCCTATAGTGTGCGTGTCTTTTTCGATAGTGATACTGAACTCGTTACTGTTAATATAATTTTTGCAATACCGCTTCTTTGGAGCTATCTAAATGTACATCACATTCTTAACCAGCCTGATTATTTCTCCTTATTGGAACCTGGGCTTTGTTCTGCCACTGTGACATAGTACATTAGATTTCTGTAGCACCAAATGAACATCTGTCATCAAAGCTTCGAAGCGAGTGAATATCTCCTACATGCGGCAGGCATAAGTCAGCCGTTTCGGAAGATGTTCAAAATAATGCTGGGTTTGTAAAGCACATGGTTCTTCCATCAACTCTTAGGGGAACTGCTCCCATAAACACGAACAGTAAGTCTTGCTTTTTCCATGCTGACATAAACTGATAAAACGGCGTCTAAATATGTACGATGTTAAATGCTATAGAACTTGAAGTGTTCGAAAATCAGTATTCGTTTCGATGTATGGCGTTTTATTGAGCCGCTGCAAGCCAAAATGTAAAAAACAGTTCCCTCACAGGCCCAGAAGGGCTCAGACGGTTCCATGAAGTTAAGGCTCCCAGATTTCGTGATAACGGCACAGGATGGTTGTAGGTTGTCAGCCTTACTCATCGGCCGCCTTTACCCCCCAGGAAATACTCCTGGTACTCATTTCTGTTAGAGGCTGAGTTGACCCCAGGGTCATAGTGCGATCGGAATTATTTTATGTCAATGAAAAATTCACTGACACCAGCTGGGATCGAACCAGCGACCTTCCTATTTGTAGCAAAGCACCTTAACCACTGTGCTACCCCTGTCCCCAAGCCAAAATGTAACTTTCTTAAAAATTTTTAGTTTATTTAGCACCAAATTTTATCCATATTTGTTCCTTAGTTTCTGAGATGAGTTATGCGGACAGGCAGACGCTGTTTGATCTTAATGCGCTTATTTGTGGAATTATGGCAAGGAAAAGTTGCAAACATGTGCCTATTAGCTTTATTGTGCTTGTCTGGCTGGCCGCAGGTAACGTATAAGTTGAGGAACCGCGGAGTGAATTTAAGAAAATTTGTTATTGGGAAGTTCTACAAAAATCTGGCGATATATTGCAGTTTTGGCTAAAACGGGACAACACTAAACTGACACTTCGCGTGAAGATGTAAATGCTTCTTGAGCTTAACTATTTACATAATTGTCGGAACGAAAAATGTTTCTAGCAGAAACGGCAGAGAATAAATGAACCGTTCACAGTCGGTTTTTTATGTTGCCTTTTTACTGAGCATTTTAACATCACCTTCTCGTACCAGACTTGTATTCCGAAGATGTCCACTACGACGAAATTATTGGTTATACTCGGAGGCTTTTGACGATTTTCCTAAATGTAAGCGAGTGCTGAAATATTACAATGAAACAGAGCACAGTTGCATTCTTCCAAATGCTATTACTCGTCGATCGTGATCATTTTCTGACTCTTTCGTGTTATGTATAACTCCCTGGGGCAGCACCATTGTTGGGAATCTCACGGTCCTTCAGCTAGTCAAGAATTATCCTGTCAGTTATGAAAACCGGAGACATTATCGTTTTTTAACAGCTTGCCACTTGTTTCTGTCTTGACGCAGATGAATGCAGTTTTCACCCAACTCAAAATCTATAAAACCCATTTTAATACACTATGTTCCTGTTCTTGGAAATGCTGTGTTACCTGCAAACTTTTCAGCCAAAACTGTGTGTGCAGTTCATGTCTCTTCAATGCATGCTACATGGTTTTAAATCTTCTCCTTTATTTAATCTTCCTAGTAGTGTTCAATAAAGAGCGCAAATATGTAACTCATCAATATGCAGTTTTCTCTCCTTCCCGCTACTCCCTCCCTTAAAGATCCAGAAACAGTCACCTGAATGATCTTTTTCTCATACACCTTTAATCTGTTTTCTTCCCTTAATTTGATTGACCCAGTTTAACTGTCGTCAAATAGCCTAAATCGTGCGATCAATCGTGTGCCGCTTTCTGCATGTGCTTTTTTTAGAATTTGCAGTCCATAGAGAAACTTCTCATAGAATTGATGATGTAGGAACCATGTACTGCAGTTATGTAAGGTTGCGATGAAAGGCTCTGATAATGGATCATCAAGACTGGCAGTATGTTTCGGAGAATCCGAGGCATCGGCGTGGCCTCTCCCTTTTGTGGTGTACATGACGGTAATAAATTGTAGTTTTATTTGTGGTTTTTATAAATTATGGTTTGGTGTGCTGTGAGTGATAGTAACCGCATTTTGTACTGTAGTTGGCTTTGCTAGAAAACGCGCCATAACGCGAAAACACGCACTTCAAATTTAAACACTGACTTTAATATGTTTCTTAGGGTATGTTTTTCGATGATAAACAAGTTTATTTGGGTGTGCGGGTGGGTACAAGTAGGTTTATTGAGATTATGCGTAGTAGCCTTCAGGTATGCGAAATTGTAAGACAGCTCTATAGTATGTAATATTTTATAAAAACTGGTCTGAAAATCTTGGTTAATTCATCATTTATGAATGTAACAGATGTCACTGGAGCTTTCTGCCAACATCACTGTCTTAAGCTATTTCGTATTTCAACTTTGGTCGATACTTGCCTAAATAATTGAGTACCACTTTATGGGCGTGTTAGTGTTCTTTATAAGTACAATGAAGTTCCTGTGGCATAGGAAATACAGACTCGGGTGTTTTCTGTTCGACTCCATACGTGTCCCATAGACCCTGCTGACAACGATGGCTGAAGCGAGAGACATTTCCATAAGCTGTAATTCACCGATTCTCGAACAAAACGACAATGGAAAGTAGATATAGTCTTTCAGTTAGTACTTTTTGGGCATATAAGTATACATGTTTTATTTTTTCAGCCTGTCAGTACGGGAAATGAAGGAATATGTGGGGTAGAATACACAGATGTATAATGAATTAAATGGCTGTGTTAGGAGAAGTTGTGGAAACAGTAATGTGTGTGGAAGTACAACAAACTACATAATATAATGTCTCAACCGACTCTTAAATATGGAAGTGACGTATGGGTATCGATAACCCAAGATGATAGCCTTTTGGGGGCAGAACACTTAAGATTTTTTTTAAGCTGGTAAAGGGAGTATGTTAGAAGTTTTTATATTCGCATATAATTGAGAGAAGGGAAAGTGAATGCAGAGCTTAACTCTTCCTAAATTAACTGAACGAAACAAGTTTCAAGAATATTCTCAAGCCCCGGCCGTTTTACTCCCGGGGAAAGACCTCCCGGCGCCCATTGAATAGGAGGCTGGGTGAGTCCCAAAGCCGATCCGGGTGTTTTGTAGAAGAGAAAAATATCTTTCTCTACCGGGAATCGAACCCCAAACCCTCCAGCCCGTGGCCTGGTCACTGTGACCAATACGGTCTAGGGATCGATTCCTGACGGGGGAAAGGATTTAAATTCCGGAAATGTATTTGCTTAGTCGCCACAGAAACCTCGCTAGAGGCGCCACCTTCCACCTGCCGATAACGACACGTCCCAAGGCCTCTTAGGTTCAGGCATTTACGGTGTAATATGATAGCATTTCTGTGCATTATTGAGTGATACCGCGCCCTTGAGGTGACCGTCCGTGAATCGTGGGAATCTGAATTATAATCTGGATCCAGATTGTGTGTTCGTGGAGAAAATGTTCATTCGAGACGTCTGAGAACATAGAAACTAAATAAACAGAGTAAATTCGCAGCAGGAAACATTTTTTAAAATGTATTCAGTAGTTAGGTACAATACTTTTTCATGAACTTTCTGCTGCTTATTCTGGGATGACGACAAATAAATGACGAACTGTGTTGGGCTGTTAGACAGGCCTCAGTCTTGGAAAATGATCGCACGAAAAGAACTTCTTTCAGGGGTATCCATTTTAATCAGGACCACGAAATAGAGTAATATCTACGTCCGGCTTTGGTGTATGGCATTCCAGTTTGCCATACCTTACATACTGAGTGATGCTTGTTAGATTACTTGACGACACTGCTTTAGCCAGAAACGCTATATAGTGTCAGGTAAGATGGCAAGATGATAATTAATGGCGTGTGGCTTATTGCTGGAAGACCGTGAGTGTGATTCGTTGGAAGGTACTTGTCTGCAATACCTGAAGCATGATGGCTTTTAGTCCATATTCCGACCGAGGTTGGAATGCGGCGGTAAAGGTAAAGTGCACCCTAGAACAGGCCACGAAGACCCTGAAGGGTATAGAGGTATAGTACTACTCTTTCTTTAACTTTGGCCTTAGATGGAGTGGGTGGTCAACGCCACGCCCCGGCCGCTTTACTCCCGGGAAAGATCCGTTACCTATTGTATAGGAGGCTGGGTGGGACTCAGAGCCGGTCTGGCAGGTGTGGAAAATCTCTCCCCCGCCGGAATTCGATCCCGGACCGTCCAGCCCGTAGCGATTCGTTATACGGACTACGCTATCCCGACTCCAGGAATGCGGCCGGATCTCCCAAATACAAATGTAGACGCGCTTATCTCCACGGTTCAGGCACGTGTTTGAGTGGTGGTAGCGACGATTACACGCTCAACGTCCCTTCCAGTAATAGGTTAGATGACATTTATTTATCTATGGTTCATGTGACGAGGCTTCAATAGCTCAGACTATATAGCGTCGAGTAGTAGAATGGTTAATGTATAGTGAATTGGAAAGGATGTGGAAAGAGGGGAACCTGGACTAATTAGAGGCACTGTCCTGAAATTTGACTGGAGGGATAGAAGAAAGCTATGAAAACTTCAAGATAACCGTGTCCGGGACGAGACCTTTCGAGGTGCCGTACACGGAACAGCTCTTTTCGCCCAAATGCGACTGTGGGATGAATGACGTGAGCATACCAAAGTTGCACTGTAGTAGTCATCACTTCACGGGTTGAAATGTCGGCCTGCAGGCCTGCATCCTAACAGGTCTTAGTGATTTGTGCTTTTTTTTCCTCGACGTTTGTTGAGCAAAGTTACGACCGCGTCCTTCTACGTTGGCGATTTATAATTCGCTCATTTGATAAAGTGTCGTTATAGAAAAAAAAATACTTTACTCCCAAACTTCAGTCAGAAGTTGAAAGACCGGTCGTCTGTAGGCTGAACTGGTTCGCTCAACATATTACTATGTGGAGACAGTATATTGGGGGAAGTTTTCAGTTGTGCGGATTTTAATCCAGAGTAACGTTTGAAGTTGCAACAAAGTTCAATTTGAAGGAAAGGTGCGAATTGCAGCATAGATGGAGATATAGCTTAATCCCACAGTCGAATGCGACAATGGTTGCGTAGTAGAAACTATTGAAAAATTAGTCGCTATATAAATTGCCCACTATTTTAGTGATAGTGGCGTCTTCAACAGCAGAATTTGTGTGCGTCGGGGTATCTTTCTGTCAGTGGTAGGCACATGCCTGAATCGCCATTAAAAAAAAAAAGACCGATGAAAGCTGCAAAGTAGTGAAGAGTGGTCTGGATTAAACGTCCTGTAATGTGTGGCATGTGGTTACCAACGTTTCGGAGGGATCCGCCGACATCTTAACTGCAGAAGTTCCTTCAACATAATGCACGGTATCGTAATCCAGAACACCACTATGTGAAATCTTACCGCTGTACAAAAACAGGAATGTCGTATAGTGGAAACCCTGTTTGGAAGTCGTGTATATTTCACAGCGGAATAGGCCTTCACCCGCCCTGTTTTGCTTTTTGGGCCACGGTTCATCAATTATAATAGCTACCTACTCCTCACCGCAGCGTTTCTTAACCTATATGTTATCGTGGACCCGTTACAACGTTTCAGTAAATCAGAGAACCTTCTCTCTAAAATTACTCGACTTACGGGCCCCTTAGGCACAATTCATGGTAGCTTTTAAAGCTGAAATATTTGCAAACAGGAACATATTTAAACCGGAAATATCATTTTTGGTTGTGCAACAATTGATCACGGAAAGAGTTATCCAGGCAGAAGAGTAAAAGTGAAATTGTGTCCATACACAGCATGAAGGCGTGTGGGGAATTGGAGCTATAGCTCCACTCATTCTTAACCTCGGTAATAGACGGAGGTGAATTACCCGCTTAACGCACCGCCTGCTTTTCCCGCGGAGAAGTGGCCCGATACTGAAGGGAAGATGGGTGGACCTTAGAGGCGATCTGAACACTGTCTCTCCCGGAAATCGAACCACGATTATTCGCTTGTCCAGGCCATAAGCCTAGGCATTGCACGGACTAAGCTGTTCCGACTCCCACCACTGTAGTAGTAAGGACAAAATCTGAGGGGGAAAAGTCTTTGTCTTATGGGCTTGAGTCTTCCTGGGAATAAAGCGGCCGGAGCATGAACCTGATTACGTGTCTCCATTTAGTGCTGAGGTTAAGAATGGATGGAGCTACACCTCAGCTCCTCTTATATGCCTTCATGTCGTACACAAGGCAACCTTGCCGTGGCTCTATTGACGTGAGTAGAATCCACTCGACTCGTGCACTCCTTAGGCAGAAGCATCGGTACAGGAACACGTTTTATAAGAACTGTTCGATCAGAGAACTGTTGCATCGTGTATCAGGTTTGTACACAATGTGTCCATATGCCAGGTAACTTTTCTATTATATTTATCAGTTATTACTCGTCGTACGCTTCGGTCGAGTTGTTAGCACTCTTTCCTAATTTCGGGTGCTCTGGAGTTCATATCTCGGCTCGGAGACGTGATTGTCGTGGTTATTCTCAGTACCGCTAGGCAAGTCCCGAAACTGCACTCTAAAGTAGGCCACGACACTTCCCTGCTACATCTTTGTGACGTCACTTCACTGATCTAATAAGGAACTTAGAAATTGAACGTCGCTAAATAAACCAAGACGGAAAATAAGTAGGCCTACTCGGCTGTCAGAAGCGGCGGCGATGGTACGTATTTTTCCTGTGTTGGTGTCACCGAAATAAGTTGAGTAGCATTGCTCACCAGGTTTGACAGCCCTGAATACGGAACTGCAGAAGGAAAAGTTCTGGGAATTGAAATGAGATTTTGGAGGCGTCTTTGCCTTGGCAACTTCTCGGTAAAGGGTAGGAAGGAAAGGGTGATACGTGAACCTGTGAAGTACAAACTTCATTGTCGTTAGTGTCACACACACACACACGCACACTGACAGCTCAGACTTTGTCTATTGCACGTCGAGGGTGCTTTCTGCAAGAAAACAGATTTCTGATACGGTGTCACAAACTAGTGAAATTCTCTCCGTTTCTCATTCGTAATTCAGACAGTATCTTCAGCGTCTACCCATTTACGCGTATTTCCTAGGATTTACAACAAATATGTCTTTCGAAAGATGTAGCAAACCGACACGATAAAATGGTAAAGTTATGCATTTGTTCTACAGCACAACGCCATGACCTTTTCAAATTAGAAGCATAGGTTCACGTATTCATAACCTCTGCACCAGGTGGGGTGAACGGTCAGCTTTACGCTCTGGCCGCTTGACTCCCGTTACCCACAGAATGGAAGGACATGAGGGGCTCAGAGTCGGTCCAGACGCGGTGGCGAAAATGAAAATCGCTGCATCTGCCTGGGATCGAGTATTGACCATCCATTTCTGTCGCTTATTCACTATACTGACGAGGTATACCGGTTCCCCAAATCCACACAAAACAACTTTCAGCGTATGCGTAATTTCAGGTCTCCGCTAGTGTAAATGAAATCTTCGCTCTTCTGGGATGTTACGCATCGTATATAGGTAGTTACCGACGTGGTTGTTCCGAAATGTGTATGTACGCTTCGTAACATCCCAGAAAGGCGAATATCTCCGCATATGCGTAAATCTTTACAATTTAGAGTAAGGCCCCGTAACGCACTTCATAGGGTTCTGTTCAATTTTCGACTTGGTGAAAACTGCGACATATAGTGCTTGTTTGTTTGATCGATGTTTCCTTCGTGCCTGCTCATATAGTTAGGATTTTTTGCGCATTTTTATTTACTGAGTCGTTTTATTTCACGACGCCTTCACTAGCGCAGATTAGCCAATTAATATCATCGTTATTATCATCATACGAAAGATACGTTTGACAGAATGTAGAGCTACGTGGCCACGGTCTAATTTGAGGTTATGTTCCTGCATTTGCTTATTGGACTGATGAGGACCACTAAAACGCTAGAAGAGCCCTTCACGGTTTGACGTTTTGAGCCGGTGCTTTATGGATTACCTAATAGGACGGACTCCTTGAGAATTGGGTATTACCTCAGCTACGCAATAAATTCATTGTACTTCATGGACCTGAAGATTCATTGTCCATAACAGGCCGGTCATGGAGCTGCTGTGTTGAGCACCGGTAACACTAAAGCCCGCTGCTGGACACCATCCCGAATTATTAACTAATACGTACCGTCCCTGCAGCTTCAATCCATAAAGTCTGCCATAATGTTGGTCTCTTATCTCCTGCAGTATCAAACCTTTACAAACGGTTCTTGCATCATAATTGTATAAGTTATGTAGGCTTTATCATATCTCCTACACCAATGTGTCCTCCATTTCACACCCCTGACACTAGTAGGACAGTGTTTTTATTGAAGCGCTTGTAAATACTTCAGCACGAAGAAAGTCCGTTGAAACAATCAGGATACAGAAAAACGCAGTCACATAGAATTTACAAATCACTTTTAGGTTTCGGTACTCTCTGAATCATGATTTTCCATAAAAAATAAATTTTTTTTCAAATTAGGTGTTAATCCCTTCCTAACCGTGAGGTTGGCTAGAAATTGAGAGTATAGCGTCGTTAATGAAGTTGCGTAGGGCTAATGTCAGAACTGTGCAATAACTTAGTTAATAACGACAACACAATGTAAAGTTGCCCTTGTGCACGCCAAGAATGCGTATGTGTTAACGGAGGTATAGCTACACTAATTCGTAAACTTGGCAGTAAATGGGATGTGTGATCAGCTTCACAGTCCAACTGCTACCCTCTGGAAGAGGTCCCTCGGTACCCATCGAAAAGAAGGTTGGGTGGGCCCCGAAGCTGGTCTGGATGTTTTGGAGAAGAGATACATTCTTGCCCTTGCCGGAATCGAACTACGATTTCTCGTATGTCTAACTCGTAACTGTATCCCCCCTCCCCCTTCCGGCTTCAGTGCAGACAAGAGTACATTACCGTCTAAAACACAACATATGTACATCAACAGAGTGATGAAATATCAATTACATCAGGGCTACATGTTTCGGCTGTAAAACAGCCATCATCAGGCCAATGCAGAACATATACACGGTGCAATATAAGCGTGCACTCTGTATTGTACCTTGTATATGTTCTGCATTGACCTGACTTTGGCTCTTTTACAGCCGAAACATGTAGCCCTGATATAATTAACATTTCATCACTGTGTTGATGTACATATGTAAAGAGAATGGAAGAGGAAGCGATGCCAAGAAAGATAATGGAAGGAAGACTGTTTGTAGGAAGAAGAAAAGGAAGACCTCCTTTGAGATGGATGGACGAAGTGGTGGCAGACCTGAAGGCCATGAGGATAAAGCAGTGGATGGAGACGATGGAGGCGGATTGTTGAGGAGGCCAAGGCTCACCCAGGGCTGTAGCGCCAAGAGTGATGGTGATGTTGATGTACATATGTGGTGTTTTAGACGGTAATATACATATATTTACTACTACATAACGGGATGGCCCTTATAAAAAAAAGACTGAACGTTTGTTGTATTTTCACTTAAGTCGGTATAGGAGTTCTATACAAAATGTTAAGAAGGCTTGGTTGTCGTGAAAATCAGCTTAGTACAGCCCTACTTTACTTAACCCTTTAAACGCCCAGTTAAATCCCAACTGTAAGTCCCAGGTCGCCGAATTTTTCTTCGAGGTATTTAAATTTTGCGCATGATATTCGCAAAACCTTAATATTTCGAGAACTAAACGGGATAAATTTGTGAAACAGAAAGCATTTTGTGGGGAAGGAAACAGACATTGCTCAGAATGCCTTAAAAATGCTGTAATTTCCTTACTGCGTAA
>Ga0123352_10018935_pt1 | contig 10974 bp, 5 predicted proteins | sample TergutLab28metaG_FD_89700 | JGI IMG/M metagenome (GOLD analysis project Ga0123352, IMG submission 89700) | Labiotermes labralis P1 segment gut microbial communities from Petit-Saut dam, French Guiana - Lab288 P1 | ecosystem: Host-associated > Arthropoda: Insects > Digestive system > Gut ... | reverse complement strand
TGTATGTATGTGTGTGTATGTATGTATGTGTGTATGTATATGTGTGTGTATGTTTGTGTGTGTGTGTGTATGTATGTATGTATGTATGTATGTATGTGTGTGTATGTATGTATGTGTGTATGTATATGTGTATGTATGTTTGTGTGTGTGTGTATGTATGTATGTATGTATGTATGTATGTATGTATGTGTGCATGTATATGTGTATGTATGTATATATGTATGTATATATGTATTTATGTATGTCGATATCAAAACGTTGTTCTACGTTGTCCGACACCTAGACTCCACTGCTTCCTATCTTCCCACTGGCCTTTATTTAGGTTTCTTTCGTTCATGGCCTTCCTTATACCAGTTTTTCTTCGGTCTTCCTCGTGCTGTCTTTTGTTTCGGCATCCACTTCAATGCTATTTTGGGTAATCTTTCTTCTGCCATTTTTTGGACATGGCCGTACCATGTGAGTTAGTTTTTAGTTTGCCTATATTAATACATATGACACGAAATATATGTATATTATTATACATTAGTATAGATTTATGTGTTCATTCCTACTGAGGATGCGCTATATCTGATTTTATTTCCATCAATGATTGAATTTTATTCAGCGCTCCTATATTATTTTCCTTTCTAAAAAAGACAAGAATTATGCCCTTGAGGCGAACGTGATGTACGCGTACTTTTCCTAATTTTTATTTTTAAACCAACTGTAGGTTTTCCCAGAACAAATAATGCAGTATGTACACAGGAAATAAAATTCAAGATTTACCATGCCAAAAGCATCGTTCAACAAAAAGACTCTTTTCGCCAGCAAATTGGATTTAAATTTAAGGGGGGAAAAATATAGTAAAGTGCTACATTTGGAGCGCAGCGTTGTGTGGCGCTGAAACTTGAACACTTTGGAAAGTAGATCAGAAATACCTGGAAAGTTTTTGAAGCGTGATGCTGGTGAAGGATGTAGAAGATCAGTTGGACCGATCGTATGAGAAATAAAGAAACATTACAAAGAGCCAAAGAGGCGAGTCATGTCCTAGAAACAATAAAATGAAGTAAGACCAACTGGAAGGGTCACATCTTGCACATGAACTGCCTTTTAAAACGCGTTATTCAAGGAGAGAGAAGGAAAGGTAGAAGTGATGGGAAGACGAGGAAGAAGACGCAAGTAGCTACTGGATGACCTCACTCAAAAAGAAAGAGAAGATAGTGGAAACTGATAGAGGAAGCATTAGATCTCACCTCGCTAAGAACTCTCTTTGGAAGAGGGTATGGTTCTGTCATAAGAGAGATTTCTGCATGAATAAATGTAGATTTTTATAGAAGTCAGTAGAAACCTTACGCAGTTGTTGGATCTTCATTTTGCTACTATCAATAGCAAGTGCGTGGCCGACGCACAGACTTTTGTAGCCGAAGCAACACCGGCGCTAACTTATGTTAAATCTTGAAAAGAAATATCTTTGCTAATTAATCTTGACAGGACTTGCGACTCTCGTTACAGCAGTGCTTCCGCAGAACATGGAAAACGAGATGGCGGCCCTATGAAAATTTTCTTTTGCTTATGGTTTGTTGGCAGCATCTAATGAAGCATCGTGTGCAAGGCGACATGAATTTAACGCCGAAATGGGAGATAAAAATTGTTGACATTTTTCATATCAGTTATTATTCGTGCGTCAACAATTACAACTGCGATGAAGATTTGAATATTTGAGGTTATATCCGCCATATTGAACGTGCACAGAATGTGTACGGAAATTATATTTTTTTAAAACAAAGTTAATGAAAAACATCAACCACAAGAACATACAGGTGGATCTTTAAATTTGTCCTCCAGGAAAGCAGGATTTGTGTAGCTCACATTTCCCCTTAAAACGTGACGCGAATTCACATGTTGCATAGGGCTAACTCATTTCGTTTCATGGAAGAGGTACCCGCAGCCGATTTACATATGAAAAGAGGTGCTGCACAGTAATGGTATCAATGCCAGAGTAACGTTCCATTTGTCAGTATACAGTCTGCCTTGGCAGTGACCACGGTGCTCATACTGTCGTCGAGGGGTGTATTTTCTTTCTTTCTTGGTCTGACCTCTTTGTACCTAATCATTGTAAGTGTAAAGGTTTATTGCTGTACCTGATCACACTCATTAACACACACAGACATAGACACACACGCATTCTGTACGAGGGATCAACCTGTCCCAGGGTAATCTATATGACAACACAACACTCACAACAGACAGATATCCATGTCTTCGGCGGTGTTCGAACCCGCAATCGCAGCAAGTGAGAGACCGCAGACCCACGCCGTAGACCGTGCGGCCACTGGGATCGGCTTGTTTTAGTCAAAATTTTTAATTTTAGTGCTTATAAATTGTCTCACTTGACACCCTCACTCACCCATTAGGTTAGATAGCATGCTATCTAACCTGCATGTTTATCTAAATTTTGACTGTCCTGTTTACAAAGCAGTATTTACCGATATCTCTTCTTTTTTTTTTCTGGCTGGCCCTAAACTTACGATCGTGATCATCCCTGCTGAGGTAATGTGGTCCTTTTAACCCGTCTCCTATAGATTTCCAGCCTGTTTGAACTGGACGCTAATGCCAGCTATCTTCCTACGCTGCGCCAAAGCTTCCCAGCCCGAATCGTTAGTATGATGTGCAAATTTAGCCGCTTTCGTTTGCACAAGGTCTAAGGCGTTTGTCTGACCTTTCCTGTATGAGTCTCAGCACGCGGCCCCATATTCAAGCATCGGACGCACGAGTGACATGTAGGCTAAACTTTTCGTGTTACTATTTCCCTGTTTAAGAACTACGCATTATGAAAAGAAGTGCCTTCTAGGCTTTTTGTACGGTGCAGTTAATCTGATCAGCCCAACTTAAATCTTTGCGTAAGAATATTCCTAAATATTTGCATCTGCTCGCTGCCATGATATTTTCCCTGTATCTTGCACGTACATGTATGCGCCAAGACTTTTCCTGCCACAGGAACAATATGTCACTCAGTGAAGCATTATACCGCACTTTAATTTTTCGGTGTTACATAGCTCCTTTGTTAGTCCTTGGCCGGCGAATAGCCTAGTGTACCTGGCGGGCGGGCCTCTTCTGTACGCGAGGTGGTAAAGGCAGGGTAATTATTTTGTTTCGTCCGCCAATCCGCTACCGCTATCGCTGTGCAAGTGACTCGCTCCTAGCCTTCCTCTTGCACACATCACGAGCCAAACATAACAAATGACCTACAGGGCGTTTTGTCTTTATTTATGTGACGGGTCTCACTTTTGTCTCATGGGGATTGCTGAAAGCTTTCAACAGCATTACTAATACTCTTTTGTCCTTCTCACTACACAGTGGTCTTACTTACTGTTGGTTACGACTCGGTCCCTTGTATTCACGGAGAAACCGTTTCATTACAGAGAACTTTAATGCACTTCGCGTGGTATATACTGGGTGCTGGTCAGAGAGGCATAGCGCTTAATTGCTAATACTGGAGGTCAGGTTTGCATACGCGATTTTACCGTGTTACGAACCCGGCGGGGGGAGGGGTATGACGGGGTTGTAAACGGTCAGGATGGGACAAGGAGAAGAACGAATTTATCTTAACAATTCTCACCATAACACTCTGTTGTGTCTGTATGTCTCTTCACGTGATGTTAAATCTTCCGTACTGCGTGTGACGAGAGGCAGTGCTCAGGCTGAAATGTGGCTGCAGGAAGGCTAATTCTGGAAGCTATTCAGTGCTTGTGCCTATCCTAGCGACCGCGCGGTCCAAGGTGTGGATTTTCGATCGCTCGCTTCCTGGGACTGCGGGTTCGATTCCCGCCGGGGAAGGGTGGATGTTTGTTTTGAGTGTTGTGTGTTATCAGGTGGAGGTCTCTGCGTCGGGCTAATCACTCGTCCAGAGGAGTCCTAGCGAGTGTGGTGTGTCTGAGTATGATCGTGAAGCCTTAATATTGAGGAGGCCCTGGTCTACTAGGGGATTGTCGAGCCATAAAAAATTCTGCGATCCTACTTAATCACACAGCGTTGCTGGTAATGGTAAAGGGACGGAAAGTGTCTGCAATGCCGAGAGCACCATTATTGTGATTAGATGATTATGATGTAGCGTGTAGTTTTGGACTTCGTTTAGGTGGGAAATTACAAAAAGGTGGAGAATCGATTGCACGTTTTATATGCGGCTGTTGTTGCGTCTATTAGCTAGTGCTTTGTGTGGAGTTCTGCTAACTTAATGCGTTATTGAACAGTTATTTTTTCTCGAATAACGAAGACACATGTACGTACATGACACTACAGTGAATATCCTTGACTGCAGTAATTTATCGTGTTATTTTGTATGTATGAAAGTGATTTGTTGCTTTGTTTGTTACAGGAAGATTTTTACGTCTAAGCGATCAACTTAGGCTTCTGTCTACACTAAGGGAAGCTATTTGCATGCAAGCCTTAAACGCGTCGTGGACTGAAGAACAGTATTTTAATGTTTACGGGCAACTGGCTTCATGAGAGATGAGGCTTAAATCGGATGATAATATTAAAATGACTAATTTGACATTATGAGGACCGAGCATCGTGATATATTCTTATAATAAAACAAACGAGAAGCACTAATTTCTCAAATTTATTTTTGGAATAGAACTGTACGTGTTTCGAACAGTGTCTCTGTATATCTGTATGACCTATACTAATTGCTGTGTGTACAGTGCTAGACTCCTGATGATGGACAAAGATACTGTCCGAAACATGTAGAGTTCTATTCCAAAAATAAATTTAAGAAATTTGTGCTTCTCGCTGGTTTTATTCTAAGAATTAAAATGGCTATTATGGAATTGTAATGTTAGAATGGGGATCGGAGTAATATGAATCTAATTGACGACGAAATAAATTTTCGAATTCTATAATAAGCAATGAATTTGTTGAAAACTTGAATGATTAGCTGCCCAGAAGGACTTTGCGCCATGATATGATGAAACTACAGTTCTTGTGTCTTACTGTTTTTGCCATTTGTGATTTCCCCCTTCCGAGACGAGCGTTCTTTTTCCATTTTTCTCAGTCCTGACATTTAAGTCGCGTTCAGCGAGTTTCTTGCAAGTTAGAGGCAATATGGACATTCCCGCGCGTGACTTGATTGCTATTGAATGAGGACTTTATCTATAAAACTGATGTCTGAAGCTTTTGAAGCTTCTGCAAGTAGTTCATGCTGATTAATGGACCCTGTAGTGATACATTTCGCTTTTGTGTACTGAAATATTTCCTTAGGTTTATATTAATAATTGTCCAACGAGATGCAACACAAAGCAGTCTATTTATTATTCTGCAAGTTCACTCTACATGTTTCGGGTGTCAAACACACCCATCATCAGGAATACACAAAACTGTAACTACAGCCTCCGGTATGTGCAGCTACCTCCCTCCAACGTGGCCAAGCTAGCTTGGCCACGTTGGAGGGAGGTAGCTGCACAAAAAAAAATATGACAAGTATCGGAGGCTGTAGTTACAGTTTTGTGTACTCCTGATGATGGGTGTGTTTGACACCCGAAACATGTAGAGTGAACTTTCAGAATAATAAATAGACTGCTTTGTGTTGCATTTCGTTGGACAATTATTAATATAGATCAGAGATGCACGGAACCATAAACATGAAATGCACATAGGTTATTTGTATGAAATTTAAAGCTTAGCCCTGTGCTATCTTCTCAGTTTTAAGCCTTCTGAACGCGCACCTACTCTCTGCAGTCTAAATATCTGTTATTCTACTGGCAGGTAGCTGGTTTCACCTTCACTGTTAAAATATATGGCAATTACGACCTGAAGAAAAGCATGCCACTCAAGTTAAAATGAAATACATATTCTAATTTAATTGAAAAGCTTTCAGGGAGGGTCTGAACCACGTCCAATAACAGCAGCACATTGTTTGCACATTGCTTTAACTGTCGTGGCTACCCTACACTTTAGCATTAGCGTGTAATACATTTTATAACATATTTGGGCGTTTCTAACTTGTTTCCACTCGAGACCGTGGCAGTGTGTAGGTTCTGGCCGTAATTATCTGAAATTAAATGTACAGATATTTAACCCTTTAAACGCCAAGTTAAATCCCTTCTGTCACCTGCTGGCATTATTAGGAGCTCACCATATTTCCCACGTTAGCACGTTAAGGGTTAAGCCTTTAAAGACAAACAAGTGAAAGCATATTTCCACTCAACACTGTCAGGTTTCCGACAGAGCACCGCTATTTGGTAGGTCTGTATGCTTCGTCCCTTTGCCCTTCTAGTAAGAGGAATATATATATTATATTAGCCCAGATGAAGCTGAGTATGGACTATTTTTGGAAAAGTTACAGGCATCGGGAATTGAAGTTCTTTGAGATAAACCTGTCCCTGTGCATTTGATCCATATTGAGTGATCTGGGATCGAGTCGGGACCTCAGCGGTGAGACGCGGGCGACTAGCAATCTTATTCTTGGCGCGATTCTTTAAGGACGAACGTTAATTGCATTACATTGGATGGTACAGCTCGTACCGCTCAGTAAACACATTTCATCGCAGTTACAACATGAGAGACAATGTACATATAATGAGTCAGTGAGGTAACTTCGTGCAAGCTTTGTTGCAGTGGACAAGCAGTATCACGCAACATGTGTGTGTAGCCTTACGTGTCCAGCATTCAATGCGCATGCGCCATATTGTATTCTGTGGCCTGCCTAGCTCTACAATATTTTTACGCAGTATGTCATAAATGGCACCACTTTCGAGAAGAGTTATCGAACTTAAAATGTGTGTTTCCATTTTCTCAGCAACTTTTGTCTCAAACTTTTTTCATTCTAAAAAGTACTGAGCGAGATGTGATCAAAAATGTGTATTGATTTTCATGCAAACTACCCTCAATTCTTGTCTGATTTTAACGAAACTTTAAATTTCGCGACAGTATTTCCAAACGTACACAAATATAAGATTTCATAAAAATCCGTCGCGTGGGAGACGAGTCGTTCCATGCGGACAGGCAGACGGACGGACGGACGGACGGACGGACGGACAGACATGACGAAGCTAATAGTCGCTTTTCGCAATTTTACACACGCGCCTAAAAGCCGGTCAGTTAATGCTGTATAGGAAAATAAACTCTGTTTGTTCTGAGATCCGTACAAAACACACAAATACGCTGGGTGGGTAGGAGGTATAATTTTTGAATGTAGAAGCTGGAATTACATGAAATGACTTCTGGGCTTTGGAGAATTAAAGGAAAAGTAAACAAACCCTTGCCCTCTTCTGCTTTAATAAGGAGCAAATCGTGAGTGAATGGAGGACTGATTGCTTTCCTTTGCATGAACATTTTCGGGATTTCAATAGTGGGTCCTATTTCCCGAAATGTGAAACCGCGTATTTGCTAGATACCTGGCGCTTCAGAGAAAAGTGGTGCCTGAATCCTTGAACATAGATTCAGAGGGTTCAACCGAAACGTCTCTAAGTATCAGAATACACGACGTGAATTCGCAGAAGGTATTTTCATGGATACCTCACTGAGAACCTCAAATATCATGAACCCAATAAAGACTAAAGAACCTTTATCCTAAACATGTAATTTTGGTGATGTATAGACTATACTGCAGTAACACTTCAGTCGCAAATAAATTATTATTGTTTTTGTTTTCAGAATTTATTTTTCTTGACGACATGTTCCGGCCAACCTGGCCGTCTTCGCGCGATGTGCAACATATACAAGAACACTTGGGAGGGTATTAGCAACACTAAGTTCTGCAAAACGAAATAGGGTCTCATTTTTTACATAAAGCATGGCTATATATAAGATTTATGTTATTGATGTACGTTTGGAAGTTGTGCCTTGGAGTTTTAAAAACCATAATTTTAGCCATGGCTACCTATGCGATTTATATTTATAAAATGAAGTCTTTAACAGCTATTACAATATAATAGTATTATTTATGAATTATTTAACATGACTGAATCATGTATATATGCTGGTTGATAACATACAAGTGTGGATAGTAAGCATTGATGATATTGGGGAGAAGTTTGTATATTGACACAGTGCTTGTCTGCATTCATACTGCATACTGCTATGTTAATGTTTCTAAATTTGTATAAATGTGAGAGAGGAGTGATAATTCGTGTCAACAATTTAGCGAATACGCAAACGTGACGTCACATCCGCTTCCTGCGTGCACAGTATACTGCAGTGCGCAGTGTACTATTAAGACTGTACAGGCATTACGCTGGGCGGTTCTCCACAGCTGGACAGGAAGTGACGTCGGCTAGTGTGTACTAATAAAGGGTCTGTTTCACGACTGCAAACAATACGGTATCTCGTTTTGTTCTCCCCAGGCAACGGCAATGTTACCTCTACATAAAAGATGTGGTCAGAACTGAAATAAATACGGAATTCCAGGGCCACAGTCAGTATTGCAGTACATTGACCCAAGTACAGATGGGCTTCATTTATCAGTTTTTATACCGATATACTGCAAACCAATTTCGTAGCCAACTGAGCAGCGCTGTTCTAAAAATATCGGATTCCGAACTATATTGGGTATGATGAAAATTTTGTCTGTTAATTAGTGGTTCAAAAGTGCTCATCTCTGCTGTTGGTCTGGCTGTGGCGACACTTGGGCTGAATCCTGTACCCTCACCGCCCCCTGCCCCCTTTCTCGGACGAGCATACGATGTTCTGCAGGCGTAGTCATAGTGATTTACTAGGCAACCGCATTCCGCAATGTACAATGTGTTCATCTGCAGCACATTGGTATGCCTGTAGACTGTCGTGTCTACGAAAAGTTGTGAGAGAGTTGATATCCGAAAAGTGCTGTACAGTTATTTGATCCGATGCGACATTTCCTATACTCCAACAGCGGAAAGAAGTACAAGGGAGTGGGGCTGTGGTGCTGGAGGCCTCCCGCCTCACACCCCTCTGGGATTTGTCGAACAACCCAAAACGATTCTGTCTAGCGAGGGTCATCAAATGACTGTGCTATAATTGATGTGAACCGAATAGCTGAAATGGGGGGGGGGGAACTAAACAAGGGGGGGGGGGGGGGGGAAGCGGGACAGTTTGAGGGAATTATGGAGGGGAGTGTTTCGACGCGTGGGACATCTCAATGGGGTCTCAGTACAATCACAATTCAGAATTATAGTGGTTTGCGTCATTGATGCGAACGTATCTCCATATTATCTAATAAATTCTTCTTCTTCTTCCTCACACGTTACACCAAGGACCCATTTATGTATCTAGTTGATCTCTCCATCCGCTTATCGGCTTCACATTCCTCCTCTTTTCCCACACAGTTTCTACCAAAATTGCTTTACTAATTTTGGACACACTCCTGCCCGCCCACCACAAATACTTTTATATCTGGACAGTTTCTATGCCCTTCCACAACCACATTTGAATATGTTACGTAGAGGTTTTCATATTGTCAAGTATTGCTTAAGGGAAGCACAAAAATTTACAAATATGGTGGCAGTGCGCAGTATTTTTTCTAATATAACGTAATAGGTGTCATTAGAATGGCCAAAGGTGGGAAATTATTATATCGTTATTATTATTTTTATGGTTCCTGTTGGCTTCTTGATATGAACTCTTACATCTGATGGAAAATAAGCTGTTTTATATGCAAGTTTTAGAAGAAATGCCTGGTAGGCCCGATGTGCCCCGTATGAAGTAGGTTTGCAGGTACACAATACCTGTGTGTCATGTACGAGGTCAACAGGGTATCCGGAATCATTAGCATAGGTCTATTTATGTGTATTTTCTCACAATTTGGTCAAACCATTGTCGGAGGATTTAACATCAGTGTTTTAAGAAAATGTAACTGCAGGTGGCGATATATTTCGAGAAATTTTCGAGGTTTTTGTGGAACGCCTTGTAGCTTGTTGTATTTATGGGAGTGGCTGTAAAGCTGCTTATGTGCCTACTGTCACTTGGCCGCAACGTCTGCAGAGCCGCCACTGTTTGCTGACTGCTAGAGATCAGACATGGCGGACTCTGAGGACAGGGCAGGTCACGCAGCTTGCGTTGTCCCGGTGAAATACCGCCAGATTTTCTGTTACTGAACGAAGTTTTAACGGGGGTTTCTTTCCTCCCCCGCCTCTCGTCCAGTCATCTGCAGCATCGCAGCATATGGCCTGTGCGTGGAAGTGACATTCATATTCAGTTACAACAGAATCAAAGACGGAACTGGCATTTCTCTGTTTTGTCTGTGAACACCTCAGCAGTGCTCAGGTCCTGTAGGGCTTCCACTCTCACAACTGACACACCATACCGTTTTCTGTTACCGCTCTTTATCTTTGTTTTTTTCCCCTCCATTTAACGTGTTAGGTCTCTCTACGTAGCAGTGAACCCAAAGGAGTAAAATCAAATGTTATTACGTTTTTATGAAAGTAAGTCCCCTTTTCTGGATCGAGGTACAGTAAAGGCAATAAGGTGGTTCCTGATGTGGCTACAGGAATACGGGAACAGCTCTCTTCAATCTTAGTCTGGAGCCTAAATAGAGATGAGTGGTTAACTTCGCGCTCCGGCTGTTTACACCCGGGTAATGTGTGTCTAGCAATTTTTGAGTAGTACTGTGGGTGGGCTCCAGAGACATTTTGAACTTCTTAGGGAACAAAAACTTTTTTTCCCGTGTCAAGACTTTCGGAAAATGCAATCCTCAGCATAGTCACTACACCGACAACGCTATCAAGCCTTTTGTAAAGAATATATGGCTCTGAAATAAATAAATATTTTTCCGATATTTATTACGACAGTGTCAGTGGTTTATATTTCTCTTCGTGATGAATTAAATGATTTTTTTTTTATTTCTCGTCGGTGTTTTCCGTGCAAAAAAAAACCCATACTGATGTAATGGAATTGCGTATGTTTTTTTTTTTTTTCATAATTGCACATTAACCTAGATGGACACTTGGTTATGTGCCCGTTCTGGGGTTCTGCGTTGAGAAAACAGCAATGGTGCTGGATTAGGCCGATGGAAACAAAAAGAGA